>Ga0102929_1000475_pt1 | contig 23561 bp, 20 predicted proteins | sample SalPonR1_B_D2_MG_FD_78510 | JGI IMG/M metagenome (GOLD analysis project Ga0102929, IMG submission 78510) | Salt pond soil microbial communities from South San Francisco under conditions of wetland restoration - Salt Pond MetaG R1_B_D2_MG | ecosystem: Environmental > Aquatic > Marine > Intertidal... | reverse complement strand
GCGGGCGCGGGGCTTCAGGCCCAGCGCCTCGCCCATCTCCCTGGTGCCCACCAGTACGGCAGCAGCGCCGTCGACGATGCCGCTGGAATTACCGCCGGTATGCACGTGGTTGATGGCCTCGACCTCCGGGTAGCGCTGCAGCGCCACCGCGTCGAAGCCCGCCTGCTCGCCGGGGACGAGGAAGGCCGGCTTCAGCTCGCCGAGACCTTCCGCCGTGGTATCCGGCCGGACGTGCTCGTCCCGGTCCAGCACGGTCATGCCCAGGGTGTCCCTGATAGGCACCACGGAGTCCGTGAAATAGCCCTTCTCCCAGGCGTTTGCGGCCCGCTTCTGGCTCTCGGCCGCGTAAGCGTCCACGTCGTCGCGGGAGAAGCCGTACTTGGTGGCGATCAGGTCGGCACCGATGCCCTGGGGCACGAAATACGTCTTGTAGGCCACCTGGGGATCAGCCGCCATGGCGCCGGAGTCCGAGCCCATCGGCACCCGGGACATGCTCTCCAGGCCGCCGCCGATGGCCAGATCCGCCTGACCGGCCATGACCTGGGAGGCCGCCGTGTTCACCGCGTCCAGACCCGAGGCGCAGAACCGGTTCAGCTGCTTGCCGGGCACGTTCTCGGCATAGTCGGCATTCAGTGCCGCCACCCGCGCCACGTTGGAACCCTGCTCGCCCACCGGCGCCACACAGCCGATGACCACGTCGTCGAGTTTGCTGGTGTCCAGTTCGTTGCGGTCCCGGATGGATTCGAGCACCTGGGTCAGCAGTTCGATAGGCGTCACCTGGTGCAGGGAGCCGCTGGACTTGCCGCGGCCCCGGGGGCTGCGGACATGATCGAAGATGTATGCGTCTGCCATTTGCGTGATTCCTGTTGCTGGGTTGAGGGGGTGCCCCGTTCAGGGGGTCAGAGAGTTGCGTATCTGGATCTTGAAATCGTCGTTGACCTTCTGCCAGTCGATCGCGCCGGGGCTGATCAGCCACAGATAGGTCATGCCGGAGATGTAGGCCACGTAGCGGGCGCCCTCGCTCTGCGGGTCCGCGTCGGCTCGCACGCTGCCCTGCTTCATGCCGCGGCGTACCCAGCCGGCGACGTCCTCGCGCTGACGCTCGTAGCTTTCGTCGGCGATCTGGCGGAATTCGGAGCGGGGACTGGCGGCCTCGCACAGCAGGATGTGCAGTACGCGGATCTCGTCGGGCCACTGCTCGACGAAACGGCGGTAGGCCTCGGCGGCGGAGCACATCGCCTCCACGCCTGCCTGGCCGTCCACGGCCCGGTCCAGGTGACTCATCCAGTGTCTCAGGACGGACTTTCCGACCGCCTGGAACAGGCCGGCCTTCGTGCCGAAACGGTACGAGGCGAGCCCCCGGCTGTAGCCCGCGCGTTCGCCGATGAGCTGCAGGGTGGTTTTCTCGGTGCCCCGCTCGAGGATGAGCGCCTTTGCCGCCTCGATCATCGCTGCATCGGACAACGCAGAGCGCTCCGCCTGGGTGCGGGGCGCGGCGTCGTGTTCGATGTCGCCGGGATTTACGGACAAAGGGAAAACCTTATTGGCAATGCGGCCAGAATTTACTTGTTGTCAACAAGCAAGCGAGTATACTCGCACTATCGCAGAGCAACAAGCCATGTCTGCTGCACAAACGCAGGGCACGGCCTGACTCACATAAGCAGGGAAACCGGGGGTCTCCATTCATGAGCGCAGAAGCCTCACAGATTCATCATCGGGCGCAGCAAAAGGCACCGGCCAACAACGATCTCGGTCATATCCCCGGGGAAGACGGGCTGCCCTGGGTCGGCCACGGATTCGAACTCCTGAAGGACGCCCGCGCACTCTCGCGGCGCATGCGCGAGACCTACGGCCCGGTCTATCGCACGAAGATGGCCGGACAGTCGAGCGTCGCGCTGGCCGGCGCCGATGCGCTCGAGAAGGTGCTGCTCAACCGGGACAAGAACTTCTCCAGCGAACTCGGCTGGGATCACACCCTCGGGCGGCTTTTCACCCGCGGCCTCATGCTCATGGACTTCGACGAGCACCGCTACCACCGCCGCATCATGAACGCCGCGTTCAAGCGCGAAGCGCTCGAACACTACATGGACAGCATGAACACGGTGGTGAGTGAAGGCATCAGGCCGTGGGCGAGCGAGCGCGACTTCCGCTTCTATCCCGCCATCAAGCAGCTCACCCTCGACAACGCAGCGGTCGCCTTCCTCGGACTCGAACTCGGCCCGGAGGCGGACCGGATGAACAAGGCCTTCATCGACACCGTGGCGGCGAGCCTCGCCATCATCCGCGTGCCGGTTCCCGGCCTCAGCTTCTGGAAAGGCCTGAAGGGCCGCGAACTCCTCGCGGATTTCTTCGCGCGGCTGATACCGGAGCGCCGCGGCACGGACGGCAAGGACATGTTCACACGGCTGTGCAACGCCACCACCGACGACGGACAGTCCTTCACCGACCAGGACATCATCGACCACATGATCTTCCTGATGATGGCGGCCCACGACACGCTCACCAGCACCCTGACGACCAGCGCTTACGCTCTCGCCGCCCATCCCGAGTGGCAGGAGCGCCTGCGCGCGGAGGCCCGCAGCATCGGCGAGGGGCCGGTGCAGTACGACGACCTCGACAAACTGGAGCAGACCGACTGGCTCTTCAGCGAGGCCATGCGCCTATGGGGGCCGGTACCCTATGTCCCGCGCCGCACGCTCCGGGAGTTCGAGTGGGCAGGCTACCGGATACCGGCAAACAGCCAGGTCACGGTGTCACCGGACGCCGCCCATCGCGACCCGAACCTCTGGACCGATCCGGAAAAATTCGACCCCGAGCGCTTCAGCCCGGAACGTGCCGAGCACAAACGCCATGCGTTCGCCTACGCTCCCTACGGCGGCGGCGTGCACAAATGTCTCGGCATGCACTTCGCGGCCATCCTGGCCAAGGTCTTCCTGCACCGCTTCGTCCTCACCTACGATTGCAGCGTGCCCGAAGGCTACGAATACCAGGTGCAGCAGGTGCCGATCCCGAAGCCGAAGGACGGGCTGAAGCTGCAGCTGACCCCGGTTCCGTCCTGAGGGCGCCGCGGGCAGCGCGAACCGCAGCAGTCACGGAACCCGGCAGTCACGGAACAAGGGAGCCGAAATGTTCACACACGTAATGGTCGGCCCGAGCGACCTCGGGCGATCGAAGCAGTTCTACGATGCCGTGCTCGGCGCGCTGGGTGTCGCCGAACCCATCCGCGACAAGGACCGATACTTCTACCGTGCGCGGGGCGCGACCTTCGCGATCACCAAACCCATCAACGGCGAACCGCCGACCAGCGCCAACGGCGGCACGATTGGCATTGCGGCAGAAAGCCCCGAGCAGGTGGAGGCATTCCATGCCGCGGGGATAGCGAACGGCGGCATCGCCATCGAAGACCTGCCGGGCGTGCGGTCCAGCGGCATGGGCGATCTCTATATCGCTTATCTCCGCGATCCCGACGGCAACAAGATCTGCGCACTGCATATCTCCCGATAGGTACGCAGCCGCTCGGCAGGCGGATATCTACCCGCGACAGAATTCTTTCCAATCAACTTGCGTACCGCACGTCGAGTGAATTCGAGAAAACGTTTCCGCGGAAACAACGGCCTGCCATTCCCGCACCCCGTCGGCTTTCCGGTTCAAAGAAGACTTGCTGTCCGCCTCGGTAGTTAGTCCGCTGACTTCTGGAGTCGGCCCCTAGCGGTGATCCGCAGTTATCTCGAATGGCTCACTCGGCGTGCCTTGATGAAACCTCAGCTTCCAGCCATCGGGTGTACACATCCAAATAGACGCCCTTAGCGTGTATTTGCTAACTGCCCCGGAAGCATCAATACTCGCGGACCTGTATGTCAGCAGTGCAACGTCAGCGCTTAGCCGCATTATCGCGAAATCCTGAGACAAGATTCGGCTATCCAATTCTTCGGAGGCCAAGAACCGGATCACTTCGGCTCGATCGTAGCTAACCCCCGAACGGCCGAACTCCAAAAACGGATGATATAGCAGCGCTTCCACTTTAGAAGGATCATGCCGCGTACCCGGTTTGTGGAGCGCGACTTCGGCGGCTCTCAAGTGTTCAAGCAGCTCGTCCGTCGGATTCCGAGATGGCATATGCCGTGTTGGCGGCTGGGGTCGATAGCGAGAATGCTACCTCACAACGGCGCTAGGGTCGCTCCACGGCCAGGAGCGGTCGTTGCAACCGTATGAGGCCGATCAGCGGTTTCTGTTCTTCATCGATGCGCCGATTGCCGCACCAATCGCTATGCCGACTGCGACACCCACAGCGATGTTATCCATCGCAACTCCGATCGCTGCGCCAACGCCGGCACCGATCCCAATTCCTGCACCTACGGTATTCACCTTGACGGGCTCCTTCGGGTCGACTCCGGAAATCGTACTGCAGAGTAGTCACATGACCGCTTTGCGGTCAAGAACCGACGCTCGGATACGTCGTTTCGCTGCCCGCCGTACTCGAACAGGGGCAGCACTATTCGATTCCGCTGCGAGGCTCGGCTGCCGGTCTGTACGACAAGTGGCGCAAATTGCGAAACAGCACTATAGCCAACGCCGCACCGATCGCTGTTGCGGCGAGGTCCAGCGGATCGAAAACGAGATTCCCGTGCAGCTGCGCCAGCTCCCAGACGACGGTCACCACGATAGCCGCTGCCCAGAACCCCCGGAATAACCGGCGTTGCTGCGTCGCTTCGACATCGGTGTAGCGGCGCCGCTCCGGGAACCGGAGCATCAGGAACCCGAATGTCAGTGTTGGAACGGCGACCAGATTGGGAAGCGTCCCGTGTGCGTAAGAAAGAAGCGCCGGCATCTGCTGCCGCCATTGGTCCACCAGCACCAGCGTCGCACAACCCGCCAGCGTGACGAGCGTCCATGGCGACACATTGCTGATGCGATCTTTCAACATATCCCTGGCAGCGGCCGTCCTCACAGCGAGCTGCAGAGATGCCCGCCGTCCACCACGATGTCGCTGCCGGTCATGAAACTGCCGGCGTCCGAGGCGAGCAGCAGCAGCGCTCCGGACAGCTCCTCGACCTGACCGATGCGCTTCATCGGTATCGTGCTGTTCAGCCGCTCCTCGTAGCCGGCCTGCATGGCGTGCTCGTTGATCTCGGTTCGGAAGAAGCCGGGCGAGATGGAATTGACCCGGATGCCGTAGCGTGCCCACTCGAGCGCCAGGCTCTTCGTCATGTGTTTCACGCCCGCCTTGGCCGCGTTATAGGGCAGCAGCATCTTGGTGACGCGGGTACCGAGGATGGAGGCGATATTGATGATGCTGCCCGGCTTCTCCGCCCTGATGAGGCGCTGCGCCGCCGCCTGCGCCACCATGAAGACGCCTTTGAGGTCGGTATCGATCACCGCGTCCCAGTCTTCTTCGGAGAGTTCGAGGGCGAAGCTGTCACGGCTGATGCCGGCGTTGTTCACCACGATGTCGATGAGACCGATCTCCTGCTCCGCCTGCTCGAAGCACTCGCGGATGGAGCCGGATCGGGTGACGTCCAGATCGATACAGGCCGCCGTGCCGCCGGCGTTGTCGATTTCCGTCGCGGTGGCCTTCAGCTTTTCGCGGCGCCTCGCAGCCAGCACCACTTCCGCCCCCGCTGCGGCCAGGGTCTTCGCGAATTGCTTGCCGAGGCCGCTGCCGGCGCCGGTCACGAGGGCGCGATGCCCGGTCAGGTCGAATAGATCGCTCATGTCACTCCCGATCTGGTTACGAGTTTTGCGGTGGTCGCTGCCGGCTGAACAGCTTGCCGCTGCCAGGCGCCGTGGCGCAGAGTGTACCCGAATCGGCGGTCACTACTTGCGAAAGCCGGACAGCCGCTCGGCGGTATCGGGGATCTCGAAGAGGGTGCCGGCCTCGAAGGCCAGGCCGGCGGTCAGTGTGCGGTCTTCGGTGTCGCGGTAGAGCACTTTGTAGGCGGCCAACACGTGGGCGCTGTTCTCCAGTACGCGCTCCAGCACCGTGCCCACGAGATCGTCGAGTTCCGCCGCCGGCGCGCAGTCGTTGGCGAGGCCGACCCCCACCGCCTCGGCGCCGGTGAAGCTGCGGGCCGTGAGCGACATCTCCTTCGCGCGGGTCATGCCCACCCGCCGGGGCAGCCGCTGGCTCATGCCCCAGGAGGGCCTCACGCCCCACTTCGCGTGGGTGTCGCCGAGCTTGGCCTCGGCGGCCGTGTAGATCAGGTCGCAGCCGAGCGCGAGTTCCAGCGCGCCGGTGAAGCAGTGGCCGTTCACCTTCGCGATGACCGGCTTCGGCGCGATCTCCATGTAGCGGATGGCCCGCCGCGCGGGGATGTCCAGGATGTCGCCGACGCTGCCGTTGACGACGGGGCGGTCGCCCAGAACCTTCAGGTCGACGCCCGAGCTGAAAGCACGCCCGGCGCCCGTGACGACGATGGCACGTACGTCGTCATCCTCCCCTGCCGCCTCCAGCGCATTAGCCAGCGCCGCCAGCATGCCCGGCGTCAGCGCATTCAGCGCATCCGGCCGGTTCAGCGTGAGGGTGGTGACACCGTCTTTCGTTTCCGTCAGCAGTTCCTGTTCTTCGGTCATCTCGGTCATCGTCCGTGCCCCGGTCGTATCTCACATGTTGCGGCGGTACTCGCCGCCCACATCGTACAGCGCGCGGGAGATCTGACCCAGGGAGCTCGTTTTTACCGTCTGCATGAGCTCCTCGAAGAGGTTGCCGCGGGCGCGAGCCACGCGTCTCAGCCGCTCCAGCGCCTCGCTGCGGTCGCCGACGTGGTTGCGCTGGAACGCGCGCACCGCGTCGATCTGGTCCTGCTTTTCGTCGTCGTTGGAACGCATGAGTTCCAGCGTCGCCACCTCGTCCTCCTGACCTTCCGGCGGCAGAAAGGTGTTCACTCCGATGATGGGCAGGCCGCCGTCATGCTTGCGGCTCTCGTAGTACAGGCTCTCATCCTGGATCTTGCCGCGCTGGTACATGGTGTCCATGGCGCCCAGCACCCCGCCGCGCTCGGAGATGCGCTCGAACTCCCGGTAGACGGCCTCCTCCACGAGATCGGTGAGCTCGTCGATGATGAACGAGCCCTGCCAGGGGTTCTCGCAATAGTTCAGTCCGAGCTCCCGGTTGATGATGAGCTGGATGGCCACCGCGCGGCGCACCGACTGCTCCGTGGGCGTGGTGATGGCCTCGTCAAAGGCGTTCGTGTGCAGGCTGTTGCAGTTGTCGAACAGGGCGTAGAGCGCCTGCAGTGTGGTGCGGATGTCGTTGAAGCTGATTTCCTGGGCGTGCAGGCTGCGCCCGGAGGTCTGGATGTGGTACTTCATCATCTGGCTGCGGCGGCTCGCGCCGTAGCGCTCGCGCATCGCACGCGCCCAGATACGCCGTGCCACCCGTCCGATCACGGCATACTCCGGGTCCATACCGTTCGAGAAGAAGAACGACAGGTTCGGCGCGAAGTCGTCGATGTCCATGCCGCGGGCCAGGTAGTACTCGACGATAGTGAAGCCGTTGGACAGCGTGAACGCCAGCTGGCTGATGGGGTTCGCGCCGGCCTCGGCGATGTGATAGCCGCTGATGGAGACGCTGTAGTAATTGCGCACGTCGCAGTCGATGAAATACTGCTGGACGTCGCCCATCATCTTCATGGCGAATTCGGTGGAGAAGATACAGGTGTTCTGGGCCTGGTCCTCCTTCAGGATGTCGGCCTGCACCGTGCCCCGCACGGTGGCCAGCGTCTCGGCCTTGATGCGCGCGTAGGTCTCCGCATCCACCACCTGGTCGCCGGGGATGCCGAGCAGGCCCAGCCCCAGGCCGTCGCTGCCCTCCGGCAGCTCGCCGCGGTAGGCCGGCCGCTCCCTGCCCTCGAACCAGGTGTCTATGGTCTTCTGCGCCGCTTCCCACTGCCCGGTCTCGCGCAGGTGCTTCTCCACTTGCTGGTCGATGGCCGTGTTCATGAAGAACGCCAGGATCATGGGCGCCGGGCCGTTGATGGTCATGGAGACCGAGGTGGACGGGTCGCACAGGTCGAAGCCGGAGTAGAGCTTCTTCATGTCGTCGACGGTGGCGATGGAGACGCCGGAGTTACCCACCTTGCCGTAGATGTCCGGACGCTCGTGGGGGTCTTCGCCGTACAGCGTGACCGAGTCGAAGGCCGTGGACAGCCGCGCCGCGTCGTGGCCGCGGGACAGGTAATGGAAGCGCCGGTTGGTGCGCTCCGGCGTGCCCTCGCCCGCGAACATGCGGATGGGGTCCTCGCCGGTGCGCCGGTAGGGATACACGCCGCCGGTGTAGGGATAGGTGCCCGGCAGGTTCTCTTTCATGAGGAAGGTGAGCAATTCGCCCCAGTCCCGGTACTTCGGCGGCGCGATCTTGGGGATCGGCTGGTGGCTGAGGCTCTGGCGGTAGTTGTCACCGGTGACCTGCCGGCCGCGTACCGTGTAGCTGTAACGCTCGGCACGCACAGCCTCGTAGCGATCGGGCCATTCCCGCAGCCGTTCAACGGCCTCCCCGTCGAGTTCCTGCACGGCCTCCTGGTAGCGCTGGCGCAGCACCAGCAGGGAGCGGTCTACGTCCGCGGTGAGCGCCTCCCGTGTGTAGGGTGCCAGCGCTTCGGGCAGCTCGGCGTCCTCCAGTGCCCGCAGCGCCTCGTACATCTGCTGAGCCCGGCTGGCGGCCTCCGCCTGGGCGGTGATGCGCTCGTTGATGTTGCGGCCCTGCTCGCTGATTTCGGCGAGATACCGCACCCGGGAGCCCGGGATCATGGCCGTCGCTTTCGGTTCCTTCTGGTCGACGTCGATGTCCGGCGTCCAGTGCGTGGGATCGAGCTCGAGCTTGTCCACCAGCTTTGCGCACAGGTTGACGAACATCCACGAGACGCCCGGGTCGTTGAACTGGCTGGCGATGCTGGGATAGACCGGTATCTCCTCGTCCGGCGCATGGAACTGCAGGTGGTTGCGCTTCCACTGCTTGCGGATGTCCCTGAGCGCGTCCTCGGCGCCCCGCTTGTCGAACTTGTTCAGCACGACCAGGTCGGCGAAGTCCAGCATATCGATCTTCTCGAGCTGGCTGGCCGCGCCGTAGTCGGAGGTCATCACGTAGACGGAGAAATCCACCAGATCGACGATCTCGCTGTCGCTCTGGCCGATGCCGGCCGTCTCCACGATCACGAGGTCGTTGCCCATGGACTTCAGGAAGGCGATGGCGTCGCCCAGCATCTCGCTGGTGGCCAGGTGCTGGCGCCGCGTCGCCATGGAGCGCATGTAGATTCGCTCCGAGCGCAGACTGTTCATGCGGATGCGGTCGCCCAGCAGGGCGCCGCCGGTACGCCGGCGGGTGGGGTCGACGGCGAGCACCGCGATGCGCATGTCCGGGAAAGACTGCAGGAACCGGTTCAGCAGCTCGTCCGTCACGCTGGACTTGCCGGCGCCGCCGGTGCCGGTGACGCCCACCACGGGCACGCGGCCTGACTTCATCTGCCAGGTCTTGCGCAGCGTGGCGCGTTCGTCGTCGCCGAACGCGCCCTCCTCGATGGCCGAGATCATCGCCGCGACGGCGGTGATGTGGTCCGGATCCGGCTCACCGGGCTGCACCGTCGGCCGGCGCGCCGCCATCGTGCGGCGGATGAGGTCCCCGATCATATCTTCGAGGCCCATCTTCATGCCGTCGTCGGGGTGGTAGATGCGTTCGACCCCGTAGTCCATCAGCTCGCGGATCTCATCCAGCGTGATGGTGCCGCCGCCGCCGCCGAAAATCCGGATGTGCTCGGCACCGGCCTCGCGCAGCATGTCCACCATGTAGCGGAAGTACTCCACGTGGCCGCCCTGGTAGGAGCTGATGGCGATGCCGTCGGCATCCTCCTGCAGGGCCGCGCGTACCACGTCGGCCACGCTGCGGTTGTGTCCGAGATGGATGACCTCGGCGCCCTTGGACTGGATCAGCCTGCGCATGATATTGATAGCGGCGTCGTGGCCGTCGAACAGCGAGGCGGCGGTGACGAAGCGCAGTGGTGCGGTCTCCGCGTCGCGGGAGACGCCGGGGAGATCGGTGGCTGCAGTACTCATGCGGGAGTCCTCATTGTGCGACCTCCGGCGGCCGGGCCGCGGAGGCGGCTGGAAATTTAATGCGGATTAAAATACCGTCGCGGACGGTGCAATACAAGCCTGCCCGGCGGGGGTATCCCGGGTTAATTTTATGTTTTCTGAAGTAATTTCCTGATCGGGAGGGGAGCATGCCGACATTGAATCTGGCCGATATCAGCCGTGTGCACGCACGGGAGAATCCACAGGGCGAGGCCCTGGTCTTCAACGGCGAGGTCACCAACTACGCCGAACTCGACGAACGGGTGAACCGGGTGGCGAACGGGCTCGCCGCGGAGGGCCTGGCGATCCAGACCCGGGTGGGCTATCTCTCCAAGAACGCCCCGGACTACTTCGAGATCGTGCTGGGCTGCGCGAAATCCCGCAACGTCATGGTTGCCGTCAACACCCGGCTGGCCGCGCCCGAGGTGAAGTACATTCTCGAGGATGCCGATGCGCAGATCCTGTTCGTGGGCAAGGATTTCTACCCGATGATCGAGGCGCTGGAAGGCGAGCTCGCACGCATCGGCAAGATCATCGCGCTGGACGGCGGCCACGAGCGCTGGGAGTCCTACGCGGACTGGCGCGACAAGCAGTCTGCCGAGGACCCGGAGCTGCCCTACGACCCCGAGGACGACTTCGAGCAGCTCTACACCAGCGGCACCACCGGCCACCCGAAGGGCGTGCAGCTCACCCACGGCGCCTGGTTCCCGGCGGTGGATGCGGCCACCAAGGTGGACTGGGCGGCCTACGAGCCGGGCGAGACCGCACTCATTTGCATGCCGGTGTTCCACGTCGCGGGCTCCAACAGCGGTCTGTTCTCGCTGATGCAGGGCACCCGTACGGTGGTCGTGGCCGACTTCGATCCCCAGGAGATCCTGCGGCTGATGGACGAGTACGACGTCAACCACACCTTCTTCGTGCCCGCGGTCATCCTGGCGCTGATCCACCAGCCCAACGTCGGCGAGTTCGACTACTCGAGCCTGCGCAATATCGCCTACGGCGCCTCGCCCATCGCCGAGGCGGTGCTGCTGAAGGCGCGGGAGGTGTTCGGCTGCAACTTCACCCAGCTCTATGGCCTCACGGAGAACCTGGGGCTGGCCACCCAGCTGCCGCCGGCCGACCACGACCCCGCGCGGGGCAAGCTGCGCTCCTGCGGGCTGCCCTACGAGGGCTCGGAGATCCGCATCCTGGACGCCGCGGGCAACGAGCTGCCCGCCGGCGAGGTGGGCGAGATCTGCCTGAAGTCGGACTGGCTCATGAAGTCTTACTGGAACCGCCCGGACGCGACCGCCGAGGCCATGCAGGACGGCTGGTTCCACACCGGCGACGCCGGCTATTTCGACGAGGAAGGCTATCTCTACATCCACGACCGGCTGAAGGACATGATCATCTCCGGCGGGGAGAACATCTATCCGGCGGAGGTGGAGAACGCCCTGTTCGCCCATCCCGCCGTAGCCGATGTCGCGGTCATCGGCGTGCCGGACGCGAAATGGGGCGAGGCGGTGAAGGCCATAGTGGTGCGCAAACCCGGCGAGGAGCTTACCGCCGGTGAGCTGATCGACTTCACCCGCGAGCGCATCGCCCGGTACAAGGTGCCGCGCAGCGTGGACTTCGTCGAGGAGCTGCCGCGCAACCCCAGCGGCAAGGTGTTGCGGCGCGAGCTGCGCGAGCAGTACTGGCAGGGCCGGGACCGGCAGGTGTCGTGAGCAAGAGCCGCGAAACAGCCGCCGCCGGCACCGCGGACGGCGGGCCGGCGACGGCGTTCCAGCTGAAGCGCGGCCGCCTCCTGCAAGCCGCCGCCGCCTGCTTCAACCGCAAGGGCTACAGCGGCACGTCGCTCAGGGACGTGGCAGACAAGCTCGACATGACCGATGCGGCCATCTACCACTACGTGTCGGGCAAGCAGGAACTGGTCTACGAGTGCTACCTGCGGGCCGCGGAGATCGGGACGGCGGCGCTCGCGCGCGCCGTCGGCGAGGGCGGCAGCGGACTCGAACAGGCCCGCCGTTACCTGCGCTACCACCTGCAGGCGATGTGCGGCGACGAGGGGCCGATTGCCATCATGAGCGAGATCCCGTCGCTGGCACCCCGCCACCGGGACGAGATCCTGCGCCGCTCGCGGGCCCATGGCCGGGCCTTCGAGACCCTCCTGGAGCAGGGCATCGGCGACGGCAGTATCGCGCCCTGCGACGTGCGCATGACCGGCAACGCCATCATGGGCGCCGTCAACTGGGTGCCGAAGTGGTTCCACGGCGACCCCGCCGTGGCGGCGCAGATTCTCGCCGAGTTCCCCGCCATCCTCACCCGCGGCCTCGCGCCGCGGCCGCGAGGACTTGTCAGCCGATCCGCGCTACGACAAAGTAGCGGTACTATGGACGAGAACGCATCCCCACCGGTATTCATGGTGGTGATCGGCGAGATCACCGACCGTGAGAAGATGAAGGCCTACTCCGAGGCCCTGGCGGAGTCTCTCCTCTACGAGCAGCATCAGGGCTACTACGCCGCCATCGGCAAGCCCGTGGAGATGCTCGAGGAGGAGTGGCCCTCCCACCAGGGGCTGGTACTGGCCCGTTTCCCCTCCGCGGAACACGCGCGCGCGTTCTGGAACTCGGACAGATACCAGAACGAGATCAAGCCCCTGCGCAGCGGTGCGGGCCGTTTCACCGTCGGCCTGTTCGAGGAACTCCCGGTGCCGGGACACGTCGATTGGGCGAAGGTCGGGTTCTGAGCCGCATTTTCCGGCCCTGCCGCCTCACTCCGGATCACGGAACCGGGGTGCCCGCTTCTGCAGGTTGGCCGTCACGGCTTCCACCTGGTTCGGCTGCAGCATGAGCGCGGACTGCAGCTTCGCCTCCAGGGCGAGACCTGCGGCGCCGTCGCCCACGAACACCTCCTCCAGCAGACGCTTGCCGGCCCGGATCGCGTCCGGCGAGCGACCGGCGATCTCGGCGGCGAGTCCGCGGGCGGCCTCGAGCGGCTCCGACTTTACGGCCGTCACCAGGCCGAGTTCGGCGGCCTCCCTGCCATTGACGATGCGGCCGCTGTAGGTCAGCTCCTTCAGCCGGTCCAGCGGCATGACGCCGCGCAGCGTATGCGTGAGCCCCATGTCCGGGATCAGGCCCCACTTGATCTCCATTACGGACAGGCGCGCATCCGGCGTGGCATAGCGGATGTCGGCGCCGAGCGCGACCTGCAGGCCGCCGCCGAATACCACACCCTCCAGCGCCGCGATCACCGGCACCGGCAGGGCCTTCCAGACCCAGGCCGGACTCTGGAACTCGTTGGCCGGCGTGTCTCCCCGCGGCTGCATGACTTCCGCGGCAAAGCCGGGACCCTCGCCCTGGGGCTGGGTGAACGTGGACGTATCGATGCCCGCGGAGAAGTTGCCTCCCGCGCCCCGCAGCACTACTGCCCGCACGTCGGAGCGGCCGGCCAGCGACTCGCCGGCCTCGATGATGGCACGGAACATCTCCCGGTCCAGTGCGTTGTACTTCTCCGGGCGGTTCAGCGACACCTCCGCCACGTGGTCCCTGATCTCGATGGTCACCCGCTCACTCATAACCGGCTCCGTCTCCACCACTGTTAACATGCCCCGATACACGCACAGGAGCATAGCGATGGCAGAGTCTGACCGCAGCAGCGCGGACAAAGCAACTCCCCGCCTGCGGCTGGCGGCCTGCGTGGCGGCGGCTCTGCTGCTGGCGGCCTGCGCCGGTCGGCCTGCCGTCGAACCGGCTCCGACCGAACAGGACACCCGGGCCGCCGCGGTCGACCGCGCGACGGCGACCGTCTACCGGATCGACACCGATGCCTCACTGCTGCAGCTCTTCGTCTACCGCGCCGGCGCGCTGGCGCGCCTGGGCCACAACCACGTCATAGCCAGCCGGGACCTGAAGGGCACGGTCTGGTACCGGGACCGGCGGGGCCGCAGCGCGTTGCGCATCAGCCTGCCGGTCGCCGAACTGACGGTGGACGAGCCGGCACTGCGCGAGGCGGCCGGCGAGGACTTCCCCGGCGAAATACCGCCGGAGGACGTCGAGGGCACCCGCCGCAACCTGCTCGGCGAAGCCGTGCTGGACGCGGCCGCGCACCCGGAACTGACCGTGGAACTGGTATCCGTTGCGGGCGAGGCGGAAACCCTGACGGTAACCGCGGCGGTGACCGTGCGGGGCCAGCGCCGGCTCGTGGACTTCCCGGTGCGCTTGCGTCGGAAAGACGAGCGGCTCGTCGCCACGGGCGAGACCACGGTGACCCACGCCCAACTCGGCCTGCAGGCTTTCAGCGTGATGGGCGGCGCGCTCTCCGTAGCCCCGGAGATTGGCGTGAGCTACCGCATCGTGGCGAGGCGCCAGCCCGGCTGACCGCTCACTGCAGCTTCAGCAGCACCCAGGCGGCCGCGTCGGCCGCCGTCTCCTTGACCGCCCGCCACCAGCCCCAGTCGTCCCGGCGTTCCCACTCGCGCTGCGACTCGAAGATGACGTAGGCGTGGATGGCCTCGATGTCCTCCACGCTCAGCCGATCCTCGAAACTCGGCATGCCGGCGGCGTGCAGCATCCCCTTGCCGACGATCTGTCCGAACACGTCGTGCTTCTCCGGGGTGAGGTAGCGCAGGTCCGGGATCACGCCGCCGCCGATCACGCGGAAGCCGTGGCAAACCCCACAGTGGCGGGCGTACTGGTCGAAACCCCGCTCCAGCGTGTCGTCGCTCACGTCCAGGGGCGGCGGCTCGGGCATCTCCGGCAGGGGTGCCGGTCCCGCTGGCGGGCTGCCCTCCGCACCCAGCTTGTAGGCCAGCATCCGCCCGGTGGCGCCGCCCACGGCGTTGTCGTTCACGGCGCCGCCGTACAGCGCCATGGCGCCGCCCCAGCCGGCCAGCACGGCCACGTACTGCTCGCCGTCCACCTCATAGCTGATCGGTGCCGCGACGATGCCGTTGTTCGCCGGCGCCTGCCACAGCCGCTCGCCGTCCGCAGCCCGGTAGGCGCTGAAGAAACCCATGGCGTCGCCCTGGAAGACGAGATCGCCCGCCGTCGCCAGGGTGCCGCCGTTCCACGGGTGCTCGTGGGGCACCCGCCAGGCCGCCTCCTGGCGCACCGGATCCCAGGCCAGCAGCGACGCCTTCACCAGCTGCTCGTACATGCTGCGCTCGATGTCCGGGCCGAGCTGCATCGGTGTGGAGCCCTTGGCCATGTCGGTACCGGTCTGCCAGTAGGTCGACGCGCGGGGCGACTCCGGGTCCGCGCCGTAGGTGGCGGGCACGTCCATCGCCGGGATGTAGACGAGACCCGTCTGGGGGCTGTAGGACATCGGCTGCCAGTTGTGCGCGCCGGAGGGCGACGGGAAGGTCAGGCGGGGCTCGTCGGAATAGCGGGCGTCCGGTGTCTCCACCGGCCGGCCGGTCTCCGGGTCCACATGGGTGGCCCAGTTGATTCGCACGAAGTTCTCGGCGCTGATGAAGCGCCCGTCACGCCGGTCCAGCACGTAGAAGAAGCCGTTCTTGGGCGCCTGCAGGATCACCGGCGTCACCTCGCCGTCGATCTCGAGGTCGGCCAGGATCATGTGCTGGGTGGCCGTGTAGTCCCAGGTCTCGCCCGGCGTGGTCTGGTAATGCCAGACGTACTCGCCGGTGTCCGGGCGCAGCGCCACGATGGAGGACAGGAACAGGTTGTCGCCGCCGCCCGGGCTGCGATGTTCCTGGTTCCACGGCGAACCGTTGCCCACGCCCACGTAGAGCAGGTCGAGCTCCGGGTCGTACGCCATGGAATCCCACACCGTACCGCCGCCGCCGAGCTTCCACCATTCGCCGTTCCAGGTCTCGGCCGCCATGGCCATGACCTCGTTCTCGAAGCCGTCGGCCGGGTTGCCCGGCACCGTGTAGAAGCGCCAGAGCATCTCGCTGGTGTCCGGATCGTAGGCGCTCAGGTAACCGCGCACCCCGTATTCGCCGCCGCCGTTGCCGATCAGCACCTGGTTCTTCACCACCCGGGGCGCGCCGGTGATGGTGTAGGGCTGGGTCTGGTCGACGGTGACCCGCTCCCAGAGCTTCTCGCCGGTGACCGCGTCCAGTGCCACCAGGCGCCCGTCCAGCGTACCGAAGAACACCTTGCCCTCCCACACCGCGACGCCGCGATTCACGGCGTCGCAGCAGGCGTTGCGGCCGGTGGCCCGCGGTACCCGCGGGTCGTGGCTCCACAGCTTCTCGCCCGTGCGCGCATCCAGCGCGAAGACCATGCTCCAGGACCCGGTGACGTACATCACGCCGTCCACCACGATGGGCGTGGCTTCCTGGCCGCGCCGGGTGGGCAGCTCGAACGACCAGGCGAGGCCCAGTTCGTCCACGTTGTCCGTATCCACCACCGCGAGCGGGCTGAAGCGCTGCTCGCCGTAGGTCCGGCCGTGGGTGAGCCAGTTGCCGGGCTCGCTGTCGGCCTCGACGATGCGCTCACCGTCGACACGCTGCAGTGATTCCCGGGTCTGCTCGTCCAGCGCCGCGCCGGCGGCCGGCGACAGGGCGAGAGCGAACAGCGGCAGGAGCAACACCCCCCGCCGCGAGTGCGACCGATGCATCAGTTTTCTACCCCTCAAAGTGACAGCGTACATCTGCCATTGGACACCACCGTGGCGTCCCGTTCCGGAACCCGGCAGCGGAAAGCCACCACGTTCCCATCCTGCCACATCTCGGTGACGATGCGCTCGCCGGGGAACACCGGCGCGGAGAAGCGGGCATCGAAACCCGTGATCAGCGTGTGATCGTACTCGCACACCGTCTTCAGGACGGCGTGGCAGGCGAAACCGTAGGTGCACAGACCGTGCAGGATGGGCCGGTCGAAGCCCGCCCGGGCCGCGGCCGCCGGGTCGGCATGCAGCGGATTGCGATCGCCGTTGAGCCGGTACACAAGCGCCTGCTCCGGCCGCGTGACGAGTTCGCAGGCGAGGTCCGGCTCCCGGCCCGGTTCCGGATGGGGCGCGGGGCCGGAGCCCCGCGTCCCGCCAAAGCCGCCGTCGCCCCGGGCGAACAGCGTGTTGCCCAGGGTGAACAGGGCCGTGTCGTCCCGGGCCAGGCGGCCCTCGGTCTCGGTGAGAATGACCGCTCCCCGGTCCTCGCCCTTGTCGTAGGCGGCGGTGACCCGGGAGTCCAGCAGCAGCTCGCCGGCCGGTGGCAGCGGCCGGTGCAGCGCCAGGCGCTGCTCGCCGTGCAGCACCCGGGAGAAGTCCCAGCCGCTTTGGTCCAGGTAGCCGGCGAAACCGTCGGTGCGCAGCACGGTGGAGAAAGTGGGCACGGTCCGGAGCGCCCCGCGCTCGCAAACGTAGGCCAGCTCGCCCTCGTTCACGGGCTCCTGGCCGAAACCGACGCCGAGCGCATAGAGCAGGGTATCCCGGTCGGTCCAGGCCACCGGCACGTCCTTCGCCCGGCAGGCCATCAGCTTGTCGTAGTCCAGAGCCATCTGACCGGTCCCTCAGTCGCGGTCCTCCCACCAGGGATAGAAAGGCGGCATGTCCTTCGACACCCGCAGCGGAAAGTCCGGCTTGCGCTTCTCGAGGAAGCTCGTGACGCCCTCGGCCGCATCCGCCGACTGCCCCATGTGCCAGATCGCCTGGGACTCGAGCAGGTGCGCCTCGCCGGGCCCGGACGCTCCCAGCATGCGCCAGACCAGCGCCCGCGCCAGGGCCGCGGACACCGCGCCCGTGTTGTCCGCGATCTCCGCCGCCAGCTCCCGGGCCCGCGGCAGCAGTGCGTCGGGCTGCAGGACTTCCGAAACCAGCGCGGCCTCGCGGGCCTCCTCCGTGCGGAAGACCCGGGCGGTGGCGAACCACTCCATGGCCTTGCTGACGCCGACGATCCGTGGCAGGAACCAGCTCGAACACGCGTCCGGCGCGATGCCCCGGGCGAGGAAGACGAAGCCGAGCTTGTTGTCCGGCACCGTCAGGCGGATATCCGCCGGCAGGGTCATGGTCAGGCCCACGCCGACCGCCGGGCCGTTGATGGCCGCGATGATCGGCTTCGGGCAGTCGAACATGGCCAGCGTGACCCGCCCGCCGCCGTCCCGGTGGGCCTCGGCGCTGCGCTCGGCCCGGTTGAAGGTATCGCCGCCGGACTCGAGATCGGCGCCGGCGCAGAAGGCCCGGCCGGCACCGGTCAGTATCACCACCCGGACGTCGTCGTTGCGGCCGGCCTCGGCATAGGCCTCGATCAGGGCATCGCGCATGGCCGGGTTGAAGGCGTTCAGGCGCTCGGGCCGATTCAGCGTGACCGTCATCACGCCGTCGGCGACGTCCCGCAGTACCGGATCGTTCATCCGGCCTGCGCCCCCGCCCGCAGCGCATAGTCCCAGGCGATCTCGGCCAGCGGCTGCACCGAGCGCGCCGACTGCTTCGCATGCTCGCTGGCCGCCGTGCCGTCGCGTACCCGGCCGGCGATGCCCTGCAGGATGGCGGCGATGCGGAAGAAGTTGTAGGCGGCGTAGAAATCCCGGTTCTCGATGCCGCTGCGGCCCGTGCGCTCGCAGTACATCGCCACGTACTCGTCCTCGGTGGGGATGCCGAGGGAGGCGAGATCCCGGTCCTTCAGACCGCTGGAGCCGACACCCAGCGGCGGCATCTGCCAGCTCATCAGGTGATAGGTGAAATCACCCAGCGGATGGCCGATGGTGGAGAGTTCCCAGTCCAGCACGGCGATCACCCGGGGCTCGCTCGGGTGGATGATCATGTTGTCCAGGCGGAAGTCCCCGTGGACGATGCTGGAGGAGTCGTCCTCCGGGATGTTTTCGGGCAGCCACTCGATCAGGCGGTCCATCTCCGGAATCTTCTGCGTCTCCGAGGCGTAGTACTGCTTCGACCAGCGCGAGATCTGCCGGACGAAGTAATTGCCCGGTTTGCCGAAGTCCTCCAGCCCGGCCGCGACGTAGTCGATGGAATGCAGCCTCGCGATGGTCGCGTTGACGTTGTCGTAGATCGCAGTGCGTTCCTCCGGCGCGAGCGCCGGCAGGTCCAGCTCCCAGAAGATGCGCCCGTCCACACAGTCCATGATGTAGAACATGGTGCCGACGATGCTCTCGTCCTCGCACAGCACGTAGGGCCGGGGCACCGGGAAGTCCTGCTCGTACAGGGCGCTGATCACGCGGAACTCGCGGTCGACCGCATGGGCGGAGGGCAGCAGCTTGCCGGGCGGCTTGCGCCGCAGCACGTAGCTGCCGGACGGCGAACTGAGGTGGTAGGTGGGGTTCGACTGTCCGCCGCGGAACTGGCGCACGGTGAGCGGACCGCGGAAACCCTCCGCGTGGGCCGCCATGTATTCCTCGAGACGGGCCTCGTCGAAGCGATGCGCCTCGATCACCTCCTTGGTGCCGGTGAACTGTTCCTGTCTGCTCGCCAAGGCTACGCCCCCTGTTTCGTGCGTGGTTCGACGAAGAAGTCCGGATAGGGCTCGTTCTCCGGCACGACCCGATAGGAGGTAAGGTCGGTGATGCCGACGCTCTCCAGCACCTCGTCGTCCACGCAGAAGTTACCGGTGAACTCGCGGCTCGGGCGGGTGAGTATCACGTGGGCCGCATCCGCCATCACCTCCGGCTTCAGCGAGTGGGCCACCATGTCGTCGCCGCCGAGCAGGTTCTTCACCGCCGCGGTGGCAATCGTGGTGCGCGGCCAGAGCGCGTTCACCGCCACCCCCTTGTCGCGGAACTCGCCGGCCATGCCCAGCACGCAGAGGCTCATGCCGAATTTCGCCATGGTGTAGGCCACGTGGGGTGCGAACCACTTCTCCTCCATGTTCAGCGGCGGGGAGAGGTTCAGGATGTGGGGATTGTCCGCCTCCAGCAGGTGCGGCAGGCAGGTCTTGGAGACCAGGAAGGTGCCGCGGGTGTTGATCTGGTGCATGAGGTCGTAGCGCTTCATCTCGGTCTGCAGCGTGCCCGTGAGCGAGATGGCGCTGGCGTTGTTCACGCAGATGTCGAGACCACCGAAGCGCTCGACGGTGGCCGCCACGGCCGAGCGCACCTGCTCCTCGTCGCGGATGTCGCAGACCACGGGCAGCGCCTGGCCGCCGGCCTCCTCGATCTCCTCGGCTGCCGTGTAGATGGTGCCCGGCAGCTTCGGATGGGGCTCCGCCGTCTTGGCGGCGACGGCGATGTTGGCGCCGTCCGCCGCGGCCCGTTTCGCGATGGCCAGGCCGATGCCGCGGCTGGCCCCGGAGATGAATAGTGTCTTGCCTTCGAGTGTGCTCATGCTGTGACGGCCCCTCCCGGTCGTGTATTGCGAAGGTTCATGATAACTCAGTCATCCGCCCTGCCGCGGCCGCCGGCAGGCGCGCAAGGTAGTCGGGGGACGGCGGCGGTGAAGGCGTCGTTGCGGCTGGGATGGGCTTCTCTCCCCGTCGGACGGGAAACGGCGCGGCCGCGCCGCGCGAGGCGGCGCAAGGATGCGGCGGTACCGGGAAAATGTCAAAACGGCACGGCGCTCAGGGGACCGGCCGCGTCCGGCCCGGCGCCGGCTTCGGGCAGCGCCCGGCACCGGGAAGCGCGGGGCCCTGTGCTATGATCCGAAGCCGCCCGGACGGCGCACTACGAGCCTCGCAACTGGACCCCATGGCCGAATCCTTCCACCCCGTCGCCAGACTCTCCGAGATCCCGAAGAAGCAGTGCCGGAGCTTCCGCGTGGCGGGTAGCGACGTGGTGGTCGCCCACACCGCGCACGGCTTCTACGCGGTGGAAGATCTCTGCACCCACGCCGAGGCCCGCCTGAGCCATGGCCGCCTGAAACGCTGCCGCATCGTCTGCCCGTTGCACGGCGCCGCCTTCGATCTGCGCGACGGGCGGGTGGTGAAGGGGCCGGCCATCGCGCCCGTGCGCTGTTACCCGGTGCGCGTCGTCGGCGACATGCTGGAAGTGGGTGTGACCTGAGCGGGGAGCGCACCGGATCAGACTACGACCGAGAAACCAGGACCGAGATATGCCAATAGCCGATATCAACAACCACAAGATGTACTACGAGATCCACGGCGACGGCCCGCCGGCCATCTGCATGGGCGGATGGGGCACCTACTGCCACGGCGGCGAGCGCCACCTCGCCCGGGGCCTCACCGACCAGTACTCGGTGCTGATCATCGATTACCGGGGCATCGGCGAGTCGGATGACGACCTCTCCGTGGAGCCCTCCATGGATCTGTACGCCGACGACGTCATCGGCCTGCTCGAGCACCTGGGCTGGACCCGCGTGCATTTCGTCGGCCTCGTGGGCATGGGCGCCTGCATTTCCCAGATCGCGGCCATCAAGCGCCCGGACCTCGTACGCTCCATGGTGAACATGGGCGCCTGGGCCCGCTGCGACGATTTCCTGGCCGACCAGCTGCAGCTGTTCGCCGACGTGCACCGGGACTCCGGCTTCTACGCCTTCCAGAAGTTCGTCACGGTGATGTCCTTCCTGCCGGAGTACTACAACGCCCACAAGGACAAGCTGCTCGGTCCCGACGGCGGCTGGAAGGAGCTGAACGGCCGCCAGGAGGCCCATGCCCGCTTCGTACAGGCCTGCATCGCCCACGACGTGGCCGACCGGCTGGACCGCATCCGGGCGCCGTCGCTGATCATCCATGCCGGCCAGGACCTGGTGACGAGCCCGCGCACGACGCTGCCGCTGGAGGAAGGCATCCCGAACGCACGCGGCGTGATCATGGAAGACGTGGCGCACGTGGTCGCGGGCAAGGATCAGAAGATCCGGTTCTGCGACACGCTGCTGCCATTCCTGGCCGAACACTGAGCCGCGGAGGGCCCACGATGGACGCGTTACTCGACGGCATACGGGTCATCGACCTGGGCCGCTACATCGCAGGGCCCTACTGCGCCACCCTGCTGGGCCACCTGGGCGCCGAGGTCATCCGGGTCGAGAAGGTCGGCGGCGGGGAAGACCGTTACCTGGCCTCGGTGGCCGATTCCGGCGAGGGCGCCCTGTTCCTGCAGACCGGCGTGAACAAGCGGGGCATGACGCTGGACTTCTCCCGGCCCGAGGGGCGCGACATCCTGAAGCGACTGGTGGCCACCGCGGACGTGGTGGTGGCCAACCTGCCCGGCGCGGCGCTGAAGCGCTACGGCCTGGACTACGCGAAGCTGCGGCGGATACGGCCGGACGTGATCGCGGTCAACCAGAGCACCTTCGGCGACCAGGGTCCCTGGGCCGGCCGGCCGGGCTTCGACGGTCTGGCCCAGGCCATGTCGGGCGCCGCCTGGTTCGGCGGCAGGCCGGGCGCCCCGTCCCAGACGGCGGCGCCCTGGGTGGACTTCTCCACAGCGGCGCTGTCGGCGATGGGCGTGCTGGCCGCACTCCTGCACCGCCGCGAGACCGGCGAGGGCCAGCACGTCGAGGCGACGCTGCTCGGTACCGCGCTCGCGGTGTTCGGCACCATGCTGACCGAGGAAGGCGCTCTGCAGGTGGGACGCGAGCCCGCCGGCAACCGCTCCCAGCACGCGGCGCCGGCGGACATGTTCGCCACCCGGGACGGCCAGATACTGGTGCAGATCGTCGGCGACGGCCTGTTCCGCCGCTGGGCGCAACTCGTGGGCGCCATCGAGTGGCTGGACCACGACAACCGCTTCGACACCGACCAGTCCCGGGGCGACAACCGGGACCTGATCTGTGAGCGCATGGCGGACTGGTGCCGGGACAAGACCACCAAACAGGCGCTCGCGGCGATGGCGAAGGCCGGCCTGCCCGCCGCTCCCGTACTGAGCCCCGCCGAGGCGCTGGAACATCCCCAGGTACGCGCCATGGGCGTGCTGAAGCCGGTCTCCTTCCCGGGCGCACCGAAGGACGCGCCGGTGGCCGACCTGCCCCTGCGCCTGTCGGCCCATCGCACGGGAATCCGTGAACGCCCGCCGCTGCTGGGCGAACACACCGGCGAGATTCTGGCGGAGCTCGGCTACAGCGAACAGGAGATCGCCGCGCTGCGTCACGCAGAGGTGATCTGAGCCTCCCGCCGGCGGCCGAGCTCCGCGGCCGCCGCGGCGATGATCTCGGCATGGTCGAAGGCCAGTCCGGGCAGCTCGTCGAGGGGGAACCAGCGGGCCTCGGCGGCATCGCTCGCCGGCTCCGGCGCGGCGTCCTCCGCTGCCGGCGCACCGGTGAAAGCGACGCTGACCACCCGCCCGCGGGGATCGCGGTCGGGGCGGCCGAAAGCACCCACCTGCACCAGAGGCCCGGCGTCAAGGCCGGTCTCCTCGGCCAGTTCCCGCCGCGCAGCGGGCTCCAGGTCCTCGTCGATCTCCACGAACCCGCCGGGCAGCGCCCAGCGGCCCTCGAAAGGCGGCTTGCCGCGCCGTATCAGCAGCACGGCGGGCCGCCGGCCGGGGGCAATCAGCACGACGTCGGCGGTCAGGGCCGGGCGGGGATGCGCGTAGCGGGGCATGGCGGCATTGTAGCGGCACCGCCGGGCCCGCACAGCCGCCAGCGGCGCCGGTGGGCAGTCGCTATTTGCCGAGAGCCTTGCGCAGCGAGCTGATGTGCTCGTCGGACTC
>Ga0102929_1000461_pt1 | contig 23773 bp, 18 predicted proteins | sample SalPonR1_B_D2_MG_FD_78510 | JGI IMG/M metagenome (GOLD analysis project Ga0102929, IMG submission 78510) | Salt pond soil microbial communities from South San Francisco under conditions of wetland restoration - Salt Pond MetaG R1_B_D2_MG | ecosystem: Environmental > Aquatic > Marine > Intertidal... | reverse complement strand
TGGTTTGTCCGAATGCTCTTTCATGGTTAAAAAATCGGCCAGTATTTGTGTGGGATGAAACTCATTGGTGAGCCCGTTCCAAACCGGAACGCCTGCGAATTTGCCCAGCTCTTCCACAATTGTCTGGTCAAAACCGCGGTATTCAATACCGTCGTACATGCGGCCCAAAACCCTTGCTGTGTCTTTCATCGATTCCTTGTGCCCGATTTGCGATCCCGACGGCCCCAGGTAGGTTACCCGGGCTCCCTGATCGAAGGCGGCCACTTCGAAGGCACACCGGGTGCGGGTAGATGATTTTTCAAATATGAGCGCGATGTTTTTACCTGCCAGATTAGGCTGCTCCGTACCGGTGTATTTTGCACTTTTCAGGTTTGCCGATAATCCGAGTAAAAAATTTATTTCTTCCGGAGTAAAATCCAGTAATTTCAGGAAGCTTCTGTTTTTCAAGTTAAAAGCCATATTCAATAATTTTAATCTTCGTAATGCATTGTAATTTTTGAGCCAAACGATTTATCCTCCAGTTGTTTGGCTTCGGTAATCACACATTTTTTACCGCCATCTTCCAGGAAGTTGAGGCACGCCCTGATTTTGGGTTCCATGCTGCCTTCGGCAAAAGTACCCATTTCAAGGTATTTTTGTGTATCGGCAAAGTCTAAAAATTCCAGTTTTTGCTGGGTTGGTTTTTTAAAATCTTTGTAAATAAAAGGCACATCGGTTAAAATGTACAGTTCATCGGCATTAATATTTTTTGCCAGCAATCCCGATGCCAGATCTTTGTCAATAACAGCATCGAGCGTTCGTATGGTGTTGTCTTTATCATAATAAACTGGTATGCCACCACCTCCGGCTGCAATAACAATATTGCCGTTATTTACAAGTAGTTCAATTGTTTCCTTATTGATAATGTCGAGCGGAGTGGGGGAGAAAACTACACGATTGTAACCACCTTCAACTTTCGACGAAGGTTTAAACATCCAGTTTTTTTCGCTGCTGAGCCGGTCAGCTTCTTCTTTGCTGTATATTTTTCCAATTCGTTTTGTCGGATTTTTAAAAGCCGGGTCGTGTTCATCCACTTCAACCAAAGTAACCATTGTGATTACATTTTTTTGAATTCCGTGGTCGATGAGCACATTGCGCAGCATGCGTTCCACCATGTAACCAATGCCGCCCTGCGAATCGGCCACGCAAATATCGAGTGGCATGGGGGCAATATTGTAGAGCTTTTCGCCGGCATCGTTGCGCATTAATATATTACCAACCTGTGGCCCGTTTCCATGGGTGATTACCAGGTTGTAACCATCTTTTATCAGGTGAACAAGGTTTTCAACAGTTTCCGTTGCATTTTTTTCCTGTTGTTCAATGGTCCCCTCTTCATTTCCGCGTAAAAGGGCATTTCCTCCCAATGCCACTACAGCAAGTCGTTCCATTCATTTAATTTTACATTCGAAACAAACATAAAAAATCCATCGGATAAAAGGAACAGGGTTTTGTCATCTTTTTGCATTTATATTCTGTTAAAAAACAGCAATTTATGTGATGAAAAATCAAATTGTCAGCGGAGTTGAATTTTGAATTATAAACACGCAGAAAAAACAGATTTTGGCAATCAATTTAATTATTTGAACGTTGTTTCTTTGAAACCAAAATTTGAAAGGCAACCTGAATTATTTTAGTTAAATTTGCACTTCATTTTAAAACAAGTAAAACCTGTATGGTATTAAAAGCAAAAAAGCCCGGAAAAACGAGCCGTAAGAAGAGAAAAAAGAGCATTCCTTTTTTTAAAAATGAGAAGTTCAGGTTCATTGCGGGAATTTTGGTTTTACTGATTTCTGCTTACTTGTTGGTTGCCTTTGTTTCATTTATTTTTTATGGCGGTGCCGACCAAAGTAAACTCGATTTACCCTGGAAAGATTTAGTTTTGGAATCCGATATAAAAGTTCAGAACAAAGCCGGAAAAACCGGTGCCTGGCTTTCTGAAGTAATTATCAATCGGGGTTTTGGTTTTTCATCTTTCCTGTTTATTTACCTGCTGTTGGTAACCGGTTTTAAAATTTTAGGCCGGAATCTGGTGAAATACCGTCGCAGTTTGGTATTTAGTATTTTACTGGTTATCTGGCTTTCATTAACACTGGGGCTTGCATTTTCAAAAACCGATGCCGGATCGTTTATGTATGCCGGCGGGCGTTATGGGTTCATTTTAAGTAACTGGCTCAGCGCACTAATCGGAAAAACTGGTGTTATTCTGTTCCTTTTTATTTCAGGTTTGTCACTGTTGATTTTCAGGTTCGATTCTGCTTATTCATTAATAAAAAGATTGTTCCGGAAAAAAACGGAAAAAGAAGAAGCTGAAGCAGAGGCAAGTACGAGTGCTGAAAATAGCGATCAGGAAACGAATGGAGTTGATAACATTGAAGATGATTCAATTTCGAAAGTGATTGATGAAGATGATGTGGTGAAAGCCATTTTTGAACCCGATGCCGAAGATAAAGAAGCTGACGATGTGCAGCGGAAAAGTTCCGGTGACAGCAAGAACAAAGACGAAGAAGACCTCGAACTTACAATTCAGCAGAAAAAAGAGGAAGAGGCTTTGGAAAATTACCGTCCGGAAAAGATGGAAGATTATGACCCCACGCTTGAGCTTTCAAAATTTAAATTTCCCACACTCGAACTTCTTGAAGACCACGCAGCCGGAAATGCTGAGGTAAGCAACGAAGAGCTGCTCGCCAACAAAAATAAAATTGTTGAAACGCTGCGCCATTATAAAATTGAAATCACCAAAATCAGGGCTACCATCGGGCCAACCATTACCCTGTACGAAATTGTTCCCGCTCCGGGTATTCGCATTGCCAAAATTAAAAACCTTGAAGACGACATTGCCCTGAGCCTTGCGGCGCTGGGAATTCGTATTATTGCCCCAATTCCCGGAAGAGGAACCATTGGAATTGAGGTGCCCAACCAGCATCCCGAAATTGTATCGATGCGGTCAATTTTGAGTTCACGGAAATTTCAGGAAAGCAATGCGGAGCTGCCCATTGCACTGGGAAAAACCATATCCAACGAAACGTACATGTTCGACCTTACCAAAATGCCGCACATTTTGGTTGCCGGAGCTACCGGACAGGGAAAATCGGTGGGAATTAATGTGGTTATTACTTCGTTGCTTTATAAAAAACATCCCTCGCAGCTCAAATTCGTGTTTGTCGATCCCAAAAAGGTGGAGCTGAATTTGTATTCTGTTCTTGAAAAACACTACCTGGCCAAGTTGCCAAACGAAGAAGATCCGGTTATCACCGACATTCAAAAAGTAAAACACACACTGAATTCTATAAATGTGGAAATGGATCAGCGGTACGACTTGCTGAAAAAAGCCCATGCCCGAAACATAAAAGAATACAACAAGAAATTTGTCAGCCGCAACCTGAACCCGGAAAAAGGTCACCGCTTTTTGCCTTACATTGTAATGGTAATTGATGAGTTTGCTGACCTGATAATGACTGCCGGCAAGGAAATTGAACTTCCCATTGCGCGTATTGCGCAGTTGGCCAGGGCAGTTGGAATTCATATGATTATTGCCACCCAGCGACCGTCAACCAATATTATTACCGGCGTTATAAAAGCCAACTTCCCTGCCCGAATTGCTTTTAAAGTTGCATCGATGATTGACTCCAGAACAATTCTGGACACGCCGGGAGCCAATCAGCTTATTGGGAAGGGAGATATGCTCATTGCGTCAGGAAGTGAAATGACACGTGTGCAATGTGCATTTGTGGATACCCCCGAAGTAGAAAAGATCTGTTCTTTTATTTCGGAACAGCAAGGTTTTTCAACCGCTTTCATGCTTCCGGAATATGTGGAAGAGGAGGAAGCCGGACCCGGCGAAGTTGATTTAAATAACCGCGATGAACTTTTTGATGATGCTGCACGCATTGTGGTGATAAACCAAATGGGCTCCACATCTATGATCCAGCGCAAGTTTTCAATTGGGTATAACCGTGCGGGAAGAATAATGGATCAGCTGGAAGCGGCAGGTGTTGTTGGTGGAAGCGAAGGAAGCAAAGCAAGGCAGGTACTGATTCAGGACGAATACACTTTGGAACAATTATTGAATAGCTTTAATTAAAATTTTAAAATGAAGAGATTATTTTTTATCGGGATTATTGGACTTATTCCATTTTTTGCAGTTGCACAAAACGGCTCACAAGCCAAACAGATTTTAAATGAAGTAAGCAAAAAAACGCAATCATACAATACAATTTCAGCCAGTTTTATTTTTTCTATGGATAATGAAGAAATGGAAATTCATGAAAAAAATGAAGGTTCTATTCAGTTGAAAGGACAAAAATATGTTGTTGATTTACCCGATGTGGGCATGAAAGTTTATTCGAACGGCGAAACCCTTTGGAACTACATGGAAGACGGCAACCAGGTTACCATTTCGAACATTGAGGACAACAGCAGCGAATTAATGGATCCCTCTTCTATTTTCAGTATTTATGAAAAAGGATTTGAATCGAAATACATCGGCGAAAAGCAAAACGGGGGTAAAACATTGTATCAGATTGAACTATATCCCGATACCGATGCCCACGATGTTTCAAAAATTGTTTTATTCATCGACAAGTCGAATATGATGATCAATTCAGCTGTTCTCCACGGAACCGACGGGAATTTGTACGGTATTGAAGTTACCCAAATGGATATTGACACCGAATTAGCTGACGACTATTTTGTTTTTAATGCAGGTAATTACGGTGATATTGAGATAATTGACTTTCGATAAAATTACTTTCTTAATCCTTTGGAATTATTTTGTCAACTGTTGAAATTTCGATAAACGAAGCTCCGCAGTCTTCTCCAAACCTGCCACCAACATAAATAACCAAATCGTCTGACGTTATTGTATTATCGGCAACCAATGTTTTAAAAGCCGCTTTTTGAATTTTCATTTTATCCTTTTTCATTTCGAGAAAAGAAGGAATTATGCCGAATGAAAGTGCAAGATCGCGCACAACGCGTTGTGAATGGCATTTGGCGTAAACCGGAATATCGGAGCGGTAAGCAGCAAGATACCTGGCGGTTCTCCCTGTAGTTGTTGAAGTTATAATTGCTTTTGGTTCCAGCTCTTTGGCAGTTCTAATGGCCGAGTGGGCCAGGTAAGCGGGTATCTCTTTTTTAGTTGGCGGAATAATTACATCGTAGCGTTTATCGCGGTCGGGTTCTACCTCAAGAGCAACCCGCTCCATCGTTTTTACCGACTCCACAGGATATTTTCCCATTGCTGTTTCGCCGCTCAACATAATGGCATCGGCACGCGAATAAACAGCGCTGGCCACATCGTTAACTTCGGCGCGGGTTGGGCGTGGGTTTTCAATCATACTGTGAAGCATTTGGGTCGCAATTATTACCGGCTTTTTCTGTACAATTGCTTTACGTATCAGGTTACGCTGAACAGTTGGTATTTTTTCAGCCGGAAGTTCAATTCCCAGGTCGCCCCGGGCAACCATAATTCCGTATGAGTGTTCCAGGATTTCGTCAATTTTTTCAACTCCTTCCAGGTTTTCAATCTTGGCTATCAGTTTTATCGGGCTGTTTATGCTGTCTAAAAATTTCTGAACTTCAAAAATGTCTTCTTTATTTCTGACAAAAGAGTGAGCAATAAAATCAATTTCATTTTCTTCAGCAAACCTGATGAATTCTTTATCTCTGTCAGAAAGCGATGGCAAATGAGTTGCAACCCCCGGAATATTTACACTTTTTTTGTTTTTAATTCTACCGTTATTGTTAACCCGGCAAAAAAGTACATCTCTCTTTTTTTCTTCAACAGTCACCTCAATATCGCCGTCATCAAACAGTATCCGGTCGCCTGGTTTGCAGTCTTTAGCAAAGTCGCGGTAGTTTACACAAACATTTTCGTGCTCGCTTTTCGTCTCCTTGTACGAAATTGTAATTATCTGCCCTTCGTTCACATCAATTTCTGACTGCAGGCTGCAGGTTCTTATTTCAGGCCCTTTGGTGTCAATCAATATGGCTATTTTATCAGAAACAGCTTTGATGTTTTTTACCATTACTTTTCCTGACTCGGGGGTAATGTGGGCGGTGTTGATACGGGCCACGTTCATTCCCGCATCAAAAAGCGACTGGATAAATTCTTTCTCGCACCGTTTGTCGGATATTGTTGCTACAATTTTAGTTTGTCTCATTTTTCAGCTAATTTTTTAGAAGCCGCAAAAGTATGGCCTTTTTTGTATAAATTTAAGGAAACTCCCCCAATGCACCGCAATATTAAGAATTGAATAACCCGGTAATTTTCACAAAAAACTTTGTACGGCCAGTTTGTAAGAGCCAAGCCCAAACCCCATGATACATCCTTTGCAAACAGGCCCGATAATTGATTTGTGCCTGAAATCCTCACGCGACAGCGTGTTGGAGATGTGAATCTCTACGGTTGGAGCAGGAACTGCGGCAATGGCATCGCGAATGGCCACCGAAGTATGTGTATAGGCCCCGGCGTTAATAATAATACCATCAACAGCAAAACCATGCTCATGGATTTTATCGATAATTTCTCCTTCAATATTTGATTGAAAATAAGTTAAATCCAGTTCAGAAAATTGAGTTCTTAACTCTTCAAAATAATTTTCAAAATTTTCCGAACCGTATATGGTTTTTTCGCGCTTTCCTAACAAATTTAAATTGGGCCCGTTAATAATCAATAAATTCATTATATTTCGTTTTTAATATTTTTTGTAGTAACTTTATAGTTAATTAAACGTATCTAAAAGCATTATTATCTGGATATTATTGATTGACGAAGTTAGTATTAAAAATTTTTAAATCTAATGATTTAAAAGTAAAATATGAAAGTTATGAAATGGGAAGACAGTAAAAAAGGGTATGAAAATTACCTTAAATTAGAAAAATCACTTTCGCAAAATTCAGTTGCGGCTTATATTAACGATATAAATAAACTGGTTGATTTTTTGGAAACAAGCCAAAAGCGGGTAACTCCTGAACGTGTTAAACTGCAGCATTTAAAGAGTTTTGTAGAATGGCTCAATGAAAGGGGAGTTAGTCCGAGGACGCAGGCCCGGACTATTTCGGGCATAAAATCATTTTATAAGTATTTGCTGATAGAAGGAAAAATATCAAGCGACCCGACAGCTTTACTTGAATCGCCCAAAATCGGTCGGAAATTACCTGATATTTTATCGATGGAGGAAATTGATACCCTGATTGATGCCATCGACCTTGAAAAACCCGAAGGCCAGCGCAATAAAGCCATGCTCGAAACACTGTACAGTTGCGGGTTAAGGGTTTCTGAGCTGGTTAACCTGAAAATAACCAACCTGTTTTTCGACCAGGGGTTCATAAAAATTGAAGGGAAAGCAGATAAAGAAAGGCTTGTACCTGTTAGTAACAGGGCCATTGAGGAGATTAACAAATACATGAGTGGTTACCGTAAAAAACTGAAAATTCATAAAGAGAGTGAAAATATATTGTTTTTAAACCGTAGAGGGAAAAAACTGAGCCGGGTAATGGTATTCACCATAATTAAAAATCTTTCGCAAAAAATTAATCTCGATAAAAAAATCAGTCCGCATACTTTCAGGCATTCCTTTGCTACGCACCTTATAAATGGCGGAGCCGATTTAAGAGCTGTTCAGGAAATGCTGGGACACGAATCAATATTAACTACCGAAATTTATACCCACATCGATCGCGATTATCTGAAGGACACAATCCATCAGTACCACCCAAGATCCTGAATTGATTTACCAATTATATAGTTAAAAAGGTGTTTCCCGAAAGGAGCACCTTTTTATGAATAATAAAATTTTCGACCGTTCCGGTTTCATTGTTAAGATAATGTTTAATCGGTCGGTAAAACAGGGCAAATGGACTGTTTTATCCATCCCAAGCAGAAAAAAAAGTTATTTTTGTTTCCCGGATATAGGTAGAATATCAAGTTTTACAAAGTTAATTATTAGGTAGTTATGAAAAATTTAGATTTATCGAAGTACGGAATTCAAGACGTACAGGAAATTGTTTACAACCCATCTTATGAACAGCTTTTTGAAGAAGAAACCAGCCCCGGACTGGAAGGTTTTGAAAAAGGGCAGGTAACCGAATTGGGAGCTGTAAATGTAATGACAGGTGAATTCACCGGACGTTCGCCAAAGGACAAATACATTGTTAAGGACGACACAACAAAAGACACCATTTGGTGGACTTCACCTGAATCTCCAAACGACAATAAACCTGTTGCTCCTGAGGTTTGGAAGGAACTCAAAGAAAACACGGTAAAACAACTTTCCGGGAAAAGATTATTTGTTATTGATTGCTTCGCTGGTGCAAATGAAAATTCACGAATGAAAATTCGTTTCATTATGGAAGTAGCATGGCAGGCACATTTTGTGAAAAACATGTTTATCCGCCCAACAGAGGAGGAATTAGAAAACTTTGAGCCAGACTTTGTTTCATTAAACGGAGCAAAAACTGTAAACGAAAAATGGAAAGAACACGGTTTAAATTCAGAGGTTTATACTGTTTTCAACCTTACTGAAAAAATGCACGTGCTTGGTGGCTCATGGTACGGCGGTGAAATGAAGAAAGGTATGTTTGCCATGATGAACTACTTCCTCCCGTTAAACGAAATGGCTGCAATGCACTGTTCGGCCAATGTTGGCAAAGATGGTGATGTTGCAATCTTCTTCGGACTTTCAGGTACAGGTAAAACAACCCTTTCAACCGATCCTAACCGCCAGTTAATTGGTGATGATGAACACGGTTGGGACGAAAACGGCGTATTTAACTTCGAAGGTGGTTGCTATGCAAAAACCATTCACCTTGACCCTGAAGCAGAACCAGACATCTACAATGCCATCAAACGCAATGCATTGCTAGAAAACGTAACAGTTGACGAAAATGGTAAAATTGATTTCGACGACAATTCAGTAACTGAAAACACTCGCGTATCATATCCGATTTACCACATCGACAACATTGTTAAGCCTGTTTCCAAAGCCGGTCATGCAAACAAAGTAATTTTCCTTACAGCTGATGCTTTTGGTGTATTGCCTCCGGTAGCAAAACTTACTCCTGAGCAAACTAAATATCACTTCCTTTCAGGATTTACAGCAAAATTAGCCGGAACTGAGCGTGGTGTTACAACTCCACAGCCAACATTCTCAGCTTGTTTTGGTGAGGCATTTCTTTCATTGCATCCAACTAAATACGGTGAAGAACTGGTTCGGAAAATGGATGAACACGGAGCAGAAGCTTACCTTGTAAACACCGGATGGAACGGAACCGGAAAACGTATCTCAATTAAAGATACACGTGGTATTATTACTGCTATTCTTGACGGATCAATCGAGAAAGCTCCTACCAAGAACCTCCCTATCTTTAACCTTGAAATTCCTACAGAATTGACTGGTGTTAAAACAGAGATTCTTGACCCACGCGACACTTACGCTGATGCAACGAACTGGGAAGAAAAAGCAAAAGACCTTGCTTCTAAATTTATCAAAAACTTCGAGAAATATACTGATAACGAAGAAGGAAAATCACTTGTTGCTGCTGGTCCGCAATTAGACTAAATATTGTACAGTCACTTATAATAAAACCTTTCGTCAACCGGCGAAAGGTTTTTTTTGCTTTAAAGCGGATATGTAAATCCGAAAGAATTACCAATTTTTTATTGGGAATAATGAGACGATGACAATAAATTTTTCAAAGAGCAAATCATAAACCCGCCTGAATGACTTAGTCGGGCAGGTAAATCCCAATTAACCAATACTTTAAATTTCAAAAATATCTACTTTGATTTGTTTCGGTTTTGATTCTTGATTTTTTGAGTTTATTTGTCCTAAGAACTCCAATGGAGAAATTTGATTTTTGTCATTTGGATTTTATTTACATACAACATGTTACAAAATCTGCCATTGGCAGCAAAGTACGACTTAAAAATATTTCATTACCGGTCATCCCATGTTTCATCCAGTTCCCTGATAATTTTTGAAGCCGTATCTGCAATGTTGTAAATAATACGCAGGTTTTGTTTTTTCAACCCCGAGCCGGTTGAAACAATTTGTTTTTGAAGATTCAGCAGCAGGGGAGAAATATCATCCGAAATTTGCTGCTCCCGGTTAAGCAGATAATTTCCTGCTTTGTTCAATACCTCAGTTATTTGACGAGAAATTTCCTGTAAATTTTCAATTGCCACCAGGTTGCTTTCCCTGTGGGCTCCCAGCGCCGAAATATGCGACAACAAAGCATGGTTAAGGAAAGTAAGGGTAAACGCATGCTGCATTAGCTTTTGTTTGCTTTTAGGTTCCTGTCGCATACTGTTCCAGGCCTGTGCCAGTTCGTTGTCAGCCAGGTGGGCATCCCGGCGCGCAATCCGGTAGGCAAGGTCATCGGTACTGGGTTTTTCGTATTCGGTAACCACAGCCTGTAGGTAGTCCATGTTTTTTTGCAGCGCTTTTGCTATTAATTCAGGCATTCGGCGGTATTGCCAGCCGGGCCATAAAAACCGAATGGTAAGAAATGAAAGCGATGCGCCCAGCAAAGTATCTGTTAACCGGGGAATCATAATATTAATACCTCCGTCTTTGGCAATAATATTAAAAGCACAAATAACGAAGGTGGTAATGAAAATAACCGCAATGGAATATCGTTTATGCAGCCAGTAAAAAAAGGCTGCTGAAGAAACGAGCATCAGAATAACCTGTGCGGCAGTGTTGGTGAAAGCCTGTAAAAGCAACGCCCCCAGTACAACTCCTGTAGCTGTTCCCAGCACCCGCTGAAATAATCGGCGGCGGGTGTCGCTGTAAGTAATCTGGCTAACAAACATGCTGGTTAACATTACCCAGGCTCCTTTATCGAGGTGAAACGTTTTTACCAATATGTAACCTATCAAAAAACTCAGGCTCAACCGCAGCGCGTAGCGCATACGCGGATGTTTGAATGAAAGAAGTTTGCGTAACTTCTCCATCGGTCGCTCCCTGTCTTTCCTTAATTTTGGAATTGAAGTACCTTCTTCCTGATCATCCAGATTTTTTAACGATAAGTGTGAGCGGTGCAAATTATGGTGAAGCAATATAAGCGGTTGTGTCCTGTTGGGATCTAACTTTTTCAGTTTATCTTCCACTGCCTGTGAGATCCATTCCAGCGCCGGTGGATGATGGTAGTGTACTCCTGTGAGCATACTTTCTGCCAATTGTTGGGTTGCATGGGCCAACTGGTGAAGCATTTCACCCAACCCTTCCATAACCTCCAGGCTTTCTTTGGTGTCGCTTAGTTTATCATGGCGTTCGTGACTGGAGGCAGCTCTTTCGTGCAAGCTTTGCAAAAGCATAAATCGTTGCAGATAGGGGCGCAACAGTTCCTGATCTTTAAGCTCTCTTCCGTAATTATTCAATACGGCTAAAATCTTTTCGAGAGAGTTTACCACGGTGATATTTAAAAGCGACAAATCTTTGTTAAGAGCAGCCTGCTCTTGTTTTTTGCTAGGAAAAAGCAATGCCTTTTTTTCAAGATACCCCGATAATGCCCTGAAACCGGTGGCCATTTGTTTATCGAGCAAACGCCAGGGATTCAGGAATAAAAAAAGTAAAGTAAGCCCACCATGAAAAAGAGCTCCCAGCGGCAGCAACACTGCCTGCCAGTACCATGCAGGACTGATTTCGATGCCCAGCATTGCGTAAATACCAATTAGCACAGAGCCAAAAGTAATGGCGCGGTAACGTTCGCCAATTCCTCCCAGCAGGATAAAAACGATAGTTGAAAGCACAAAACCTGTTCCCAGCAAAATGGGATGATCGTATAAAAGACCAACAGCAAAACTTGAAATAAAAAAACTGAGTATAGTTATTGCAAGTGCTTTAACACGGCCTTTCGGGTGGTCATCGGTTTCGGAGAGTGCACCAGCCAGTGCGCCCAAAGCCAGAGTAACTCCGTAAAATGGCAATCCGGCAATAATAAAAGGAATGGATAAAACACCCATTGAAAAAGTCGCCCGCAAGGCAAATACACGATCGGGATAGCGCCAGAAAACTTGCTGAAATTGTTGATAGCTTTGTTGCAAAACACGTTTATTCAACTTGCTCATGAAGCTTGCTTAATTGATTATTCGGTGCAAATTTAACGAAAGGAGTTTTAATCTGCTTCTTTTCGTTCTACCCGGTAATCTCTTTTAATGTAGATTCTATATCAGGAAATCTGAATTCAAAATTTTGCTTTTCAAGTTCCCGTGGAATCACCTCCGGGCTTTCAGTGAGTAATGTTGCTGCTTTTCCGTAAACCACTCGCAGGGCAAATTCCGGAACAGGGATTATAGCCGGGCGTTTCAAAGCGGCGGCCATTGCTTTTGTAAACCCTTTGTTGGTAATTTTTTGGGGTGCAGCCAGATTGTAAATTCCGTCCCGGCCGGATTGATCAAGTGCCCATGCAAAAGCACGCGCCACATCTTTTTCATGTACAAACGGAAAGGGTTGTTTGCCGTTGCCAATTTTTCCACCAAGGCCAAGCTTGAAAGGTAGCCACAATTTTTTTATGGTTTGGGCCTCCTTGCCCAGGACCACGCCAAGTCTGAAAATGGTAAGTTCAACATTTTCCGGGAGAGCCTTCCAGGCGTTTTCCCAGTCTTTTACAACTGTTCCCACAAATCCGTTATCAAAATCGGTGCTCTGTTCATCGTGAGAACCATTTACAGCGTAAATACCAACCGCAGAGGCTGAAATTACTTTTTGCGGACGCTGGTCATCATTCATTTTCTGAATTGCTTTTACCAGGTTACTGGTAGTTTGAACCCGGCTTTCGTAAATTACCTGTTTGTTGTGACTGGTCCAGCGTTGCAAAATGGGAGCCCCGGCAAGGTTAATCAGAACCTGTGTCCCTTTTAGTTGCGCAACAAGTTCATCAGTTGAGCCATACAAAAAACTGCGACTGATTGGCAAAACCTGGTGTCTTTTTTCTATCAATTCTTTTTTTATCACCTCTCCTAAATAACCGGAGGCACCTGTCATTTTAATTTGCATAGTTTTAAAGTTTATCTGTTTCAAATCTATTGAATTATGAGTTGATATATATCATTTTTACAATTAATTTTCGGGAAACAATTTTTTAATATTGGAAGTTAGGCTAAAACTAATCCTGAAACCTCAGGTTTTGTTATTTTTACAGTTTCAATGAGCTTTACATTACATATAATGGCGCGTTTCCACCGCTGGCGGAAGAGGAACATGAGTGAGCGTAGCTTTATTACAGCTATGAGCATCCTTGTGGGCCTGTTTTCCGGGCTGGCGGCAGTGGTTCTTAAGAATACGGTCCATTATACTCAGCTGCTTGTAAATAAATTAATTTCAACCGATGTGCCGAATTACATCTATTTTGCACTTCCTTTAGCAGGTGTTTCTTTAACGGTACTTGTCATTAAATTTGTTATCAGGAAAAACGTGCGGCACGGAATTCCCAATGTGCTCCACAGTATTTCAAAAAAGAAGGGGCGGATAAGTTTTCATAATTTATACTCATCAGTAATAACAAGTGCGTTGACAGTAGGATTTGGCGGTTCGGTGGGGCTGGAAGGTCCGACTGTTGCAACCGGAACAGCCTGGGGCTCATGGCTGGCCCAAACATTCAGAATGAACTACAAAAACACAATTTTGATACTGGCTTGTGCATGTGCCGGAGCTATGGCCGCTATTTTTAAAGCACCCATTGCTGCCATTGTGTTTGCTGTTGAAGTGATTATGATCGACCTCACCGTTTTTTCACTTGTGCCTTTGTTGTTGTCATCTGCCACTGCGGTTTTGGTGTCTTATCTTTTCCTGGGGCAAAGTGTACTTTACCCGTTTAATGTGGAGCAGGCTTTTGTAATGGACGATTTGCCACACTATATTCTGCTGGGAATTCTTGCAGGATTCGTTTCGGTCTATTTTACAAAAGTTTACATGTTTTTCAGTAATCTTTTCGATCGGATGAAAAACAACCTGGTCAGGTTACTGGTTGGTGGTGCAGGACTGGGCATTCTGATTTTTCTTTTCCCCTCACTTTTTGGTGAAGGCTATGAAGCCATTAACAGCGGTCTGGCAGGAAACCTCGAATACCTTTTTAACAACAGCTTATTTTACAATTACCATGAGAATTTATGGGTGACCATGGTACTTTTGGGATTGGTTGTACTTTTTAAAATTGTGGCCACCTCACTAACATTTGGCAGCGGAGGAATTGGGGGCATTTTTGCGCCCACTCTTTTTATGGGCGTAAATACCGGATTGCTTTTTGCTTATGTAAACAATATAATAGGTTTTCATAAAATTAATGAAAATAATTTTGCTCTTATAGGAATGGCCGGGCTGATTGCCGGAGTGCTCCACGCCCCGTTAACAGGAATTTTCCTGATTGCTGATATTTCAGGTGGGTACGAGTTGTTTGTTCCGCTGATGATTACTTCTACTTTTGCTTTTATCGTTGTACGGGCTTTTACACCCAACTCAGTTTATCATGTGCAGCTGGCACAACGGAGGGAATTGCTTACTCACGATAAAGATGCCAACGTATTGCAAATGCTTGAAGTAAGAGAACTGATTGAAAACGATTTTGAAAAATTATCGCCCGATGCTACTCTGCGCGACTTAACAACAGCCATTTCACGAAATCATCGTAACTTGTTTCCTGTAGTTGATGACGAGGGACGGATGCTGGGAATGGTAAAAATGGACGATGTCAGGGAATTGATTTTTAAACAGGAACAATACGATGAAGTGAAGATTAAAGACCTGATGTATATGCCCGAGTATTCGATTTCTCCGGATGACAATATGGAAGTGGTGGCTAATAAATTTGAATCATCAGGCAGGTACAACCTTGCTGTGATTGATAATAACGGGTATTATTATGGTTTCATTTCAAGGGCCCGGGTTTTTACAAAATACCGAAAACAAATAATAGATGTTTCGCATGTATAGGATATTGGGGGAAAAAGCTTACAAGCACTGGCTCAATAAGCTCATTGTTTGGAGAATTGCTAAAATTCCCGAAAAACAATTTATTTATATTCTCAGCCTGGTTGTGGGGATTGTGAGTGGTTTGTCGGCACTTGCACTGAAAAATCTTATCCATTTTGTTGCCGGGCAACTTACCAGCTGGTTCGATTCCGATTCCATAAGTTATCTCTATTTGGTTTACCCACTGGTTGGCATTTTTTTAACTGTTCTTTTTGTGCGTTTTATTGTTAAAGACAATATCGGGCACGGGGTTTCCAAAATATTATATTCCATATCACGCCAGAATAGCAGGCTGCGAAGACACAATACATGGTCGTCGATGATTGCCAGTTCGCTTACAATTGGTTTTGGAGGTTCGGTAGGGGCAGAGGCTCCGGTTGTGTTAACCGGTGCATCAATTGGCTCCAACCTGGCCAGGTTATTTAAACTTAATTACAAATACATAACATTGATGATTGGTTGTGGGGCAGCAGGAGGTATTGCCGGTATTTTTAATGCTCCCATTGCCGGTATTGTTTTTACCCTCGAGGTACTGATGCTCGACTTAACCATGGCTCATCTCATTCCACTGCTGATTTCTTCAGTTACCGCAACTATTCTTTCTTACTTTTTTATGGGCGAAGGGGGGTTGTTGCGTTTTTCACTGGTAAATGATTTTAATGTAGATAATGTCTGGTTTTATATATTGCTCGGGGTTTTTTCCGGGGTGGTGGCTATTTATTTTACCCGTATGACAATGTATGTAGAAAGCCGTTTTAAAAAAATAAAATCGTGGGGGTTTCGACTCCTGCTGGGAGGGATTGTAATGGGAATTATGGTTTTTGTTTTTCCTCCGCTTTGGGGAGAAGGCTATACAGGAATTATCACAATTTTTAACGGTCAGGGCAATGAATTGCTGAACAACTCCATGTTTTTTTCATGGAAAAATAACGAATATCTAATTGTTCTGTTTTTGGCCGGTGTGCTGATTTTTAAGGTAATTGCAATGGCAGCCACCACAGGCTCAGGTGGTGTAGGCGGAATTTTTGCCCCCACACTTTTTATGGGGGCTGTTGCCGGTTTCTTTTTCGCAAAATTCTTAAATATTTCCAACAGCGTAATGCTTCCGGAAGATAATTTTGCACTGGCAGGAATGGCCGGGATGATGGCTGCCGTTATGCATGCCCCGTTAACGGCTATTTTTTTAACTGCCGAAATAACGCGTGGCTATGATATGTTTATTCCCCTCATTATCACATCAACGGCTGCATATTTAACCATTATGCGTTTTGAACCTCATTCTGTTTACACTAAACAACTGGCCAAAAGCGGCGACCTTATTACACATCATAAAGATAAAGCGGTGTTGAAGTTAATGGAGGTAAGGCAACTCATTGAAACCGATTTTGAAGAACTTTCGACCGGCGCAACTTTGGGCGATTTAGTAAAAGCAATTTCGCATTCAAAAAGAAATTTGTATCCTGTGGTTGACGATAACAGGGTTTTACACGGAATGGTAAAACTGGCCGATGTTAAAAACCTGATTTTTGAGCACGATTTATACGAAAAAGTTAAAGTGAAAGACCTGATGTATATGCCGGAACATTATATTTCGCCAACTGATACAATGGAAAAAGTTGCTGAAAAATTTGAATCTTCGGGACGGTATAATCTGGCTGTAATTGATAATGGTAAATACCTGGGATTTATATCAAGGGCTGTTGCATTTTCAAAATACAGGAAGATGTTGCAGGATTTTTCGAACGAATAAGATTGTTTCTGAAAAAATAAATGGCAAAATGGTTACACGTCGTTCATTCATAGCAAAAAGTACAATTGGAATTGCAGGAATAAGCGCATCAACTAAAATGTTTGCGTCGGAAATGTGGAAAGCTGCACCTTGTAAGCCGGTTGTTATTTCAACCTGGAATCATGGTTTACCTGCCAATGAAGAAGCCTGGAAAATCCTTGCCGGCAATGGTTATTCGCTCGACGCGGTTGAAGCCGGTGTGCGCGTACCTGAGGCAGATCCGGAAGTGATTACCGTGGGTTACGGCGGAATACCCGATGGAGATGGAAAAGTAACGCTCGATGCCTGCATTATGAATGAAAAAGGTGATGCGGGTTCAGTAGCTTATTTGCAACATATTATGCATCCGGTTTCGGTTGCCCGGCTGGTAATGGAAAAAACCCCACATGTTATGCTGAGCGGGAAAGGAGCCCTGAAATTTGCACTGGCCAATGGTTTTGAAAAAGAAAAGCTTTTAACCCGTGACATGCGCAAACGCTGGAAAAAATGGAAGAAAGAGAAGAAGGCATTCAGTCCGAAAATAAATATTGAAAACCAGCTGAAAGAAAACCACGATACCATTAGCATGCTTGCTGTTGATAGCGAAGGTAGGCTGTGTGGTGCCTGTACAACAAGCGGAATGGCCTTTAAAATGCATGGCCGGGTAGGTGATTCGCCAATTATTGGAGCCGGCCTTTTTGTTGACGGCGAAGTGGGGGGTGCTGCCGCTACCGGGTCGGGCGAGCTGGTTATGAAAACGCTGGGATCTTTTCTGGTGGTGGAGTTCATGCGCAACGGGATGTCGCCGGCAAAAGCCTGCGAAGAAGCAGTGAAGCGCATTGTAAAAAAAGTACCCGATTACGAAAACCACCAGATTGGATATATTGCTTTGAGCAAATCGGGTGAATACGGTGCATTTTCGCTTCAGCTTGGTTTCGACTATTCAGTTAAAAACCATGAATTTACCGGTTTAAAAGAAGCCGAAGCATGGCTGAAAAAGTTATAAAAAAAGCTGCCTTTCCAGACAGCTTTTTGTAAGGTGAGAAGAATTTAAATTTTAATAATTTCTATCGAATTAAGAACAAAATTTTCACATTTCAAAAATATTCAGGGTTTATTTCATTCAGTACTCCTCGTGTTGTGAAATTATTTTTTTGTTTTTCAGAATATTTACAATGGCATCAATAATTTCGTCATCCTGCATGGAGGCATAATTAAAAATCACATCAAAATCATCGTTCATCGCTTTTCGGCCAATCACTTTTTCAATAAATGAATCCCTTTTAAAATCCATTTCTTTAACGTATTCAACTGCTTCAGCCTGCAGGCAGTCTTTTAACTGCATAATTCGGCTAATCCGCCACTCCATGGGGGCTTCCAGCCGTACATTAAGTTTGTTGGGTAAATCCCTTAAAATTACGCCGGCCGATCGGCCAACAATAATTACCCTTCCTTTGCAGGCCAACCGGCAAACAACACCTTTAAAAGCGTCAATCATTTTTTCATCCGAGATATCGTAAATAGTCTCATTGGAAAACGAATGAGCCACTTTTTTCAACATCTCGATGGATTCTTCTTTATCATCGTAGTCACCTTCTTTTACTTCTTCAATTATCTCATCCACCACATTTTCAAATATGTTTTTGTCAACCCATCTCCATTCGGCATCGGTTTTGGTGTCCGACATATAGCTGTAACCAGTCAGGATTTTAGACAGTTTAATGGCTATTCGCTTTGCAGAACAACCCGACTGGCGCGAAATTGTGACAATAGGCCCCGGAAAAATTCCTGTTTCCAGGTTGCAGCAGATAATGTCTCGCATAAAACTTTTAACAAATCTTTTCATATCTTGCCTTAATTTATTTTCGTTTTCATATCCGAAGTTACAATCAAATATTTGTTAATTAAACCATATATGTTGTAAAATAGGTAAATTGTGGAATGTTATTCAACAACTTTTAGTAAAATGACCATACAAATGGCTTAAAAATAAACAGCATGAAACAAAGGATAAAAGTAGCTTTAGCATCATTTGGAATGTCGGGCCAGGTCTTTCACGGCCCCTTACTTAAAGTGCATCCGGAATTTGAGGTCCTTCAAATTCTTGAACGTTCAAAAAAACTATCAGCCAACCTTTTTCCTGATGCGGAGATTGTGAGAGATTTCAATAAGATTCTTGAAAATAAGGAAACAGAGCTGGTTGTGATAAACACTCCCGATGCCTTGCATTACGAAATGGCAAAGCAGGCAATAAACGCCGGCAAAAATATTATTGTTGAAAAACCAGTCACTCAAAAAAGCTGGCAGGCCGAAGAGTTAGTGAAACTTGCCCGCGAAAAAGGTGTTCTCTTCACCGTTTACCAAAACCGCCGCTGGGATGGTGATTTTCTTACGGTAAAAAAAGTGCTGGAGCAGGGAAACCTTGGGCGGCTTATTGAATTTGAATCGCATTTCGACCGTTACCGCACCTTTATTAAACCTGATACCTGGAAAGAGGAAGGTGACGAATATGTAGGAGTTTTGCACAATCTGGGGTCGCACATGGTGGATCAGGCCTACGTGCTTTTCGGAAAACCGGAGTTGGTTGATGCCCGCCTAAAGATAGTACGCCGGGGTGGAAAAGTGGCTGATTATTACGATATTCGGTTGGAGTACACCGGTTTTTCCGTTATTTTGAAATGTTCCTACCTGGTAAAAGATCCCGGTCCGCGCTACAGTATATTTGGCGAATACGGAACTTTTCACAAATGGGGAATCGATAACCAGGAAGAAAAAATGAAATCAGGGAAATTGCCGGTGGGAGACGACTGGGGCACTGAACCAGAAAAAGAGTGGGGCACTTTGACTTATGAAAAAGACGGGCTGGAGTTTCAGGGGAAAGTGCAGACAATTCCAGGCAATTACAATGCCTTTTATGATAACATTTTTGATGTGTTGAGAAATGGTGCCGAACTGGCTGTAAAACCCGAAGAGGCAACAGAAGTTTTAAAAATTCTGGAAGCCTGTCTTGAAAGTAACCGGAAAAGAAAAGCAATAGCGCCTTGAATCCAGGCGTAATTATTTAGCTTTTTATCTACTGTTCCTTTGGCCTTAAATCATGCATTTTTGATGTATAAAGCAGAGTCGTATAAGGAGGAATATTTGCTGTGCCCTTTGCTCCGTAAGCAAGGTTCGAAGGAATTATCATTTCTATTTTGGCTCCTTTGTTCATGTGGGCTATTCCGTCTTCCAACCCAGGTATGATTTCGGGATTGCCAAATACAAATTTCCAGATACCGTTATCGTAAAACTCTTCCGATGATTCAAAAATCACTCCGTTGGAAAGATACCCCGTGAAATCGATGAAGCAGGTATCACCCGTCTGGGGAAATGGGCCTTCACCCGGCTCTTGTACAAGATAATACACACCCATTTCGGTAGTGTCAAGGGTGAAGCCTTCATTATTCAATTTAACCAGTAGTGCATCCAGCTCAGCCATTTCGTCTTCAAATGTCCGTGGCTCAGGCTCGTCGTCGGTTATGCAAGAGTAACTGAAAATAAGTCCGTTAATAAGTAAAAAAGACAATAAAAGTTTTATCGTTTTTTGCATGGTTCTCAATTTGTTTTCCGCCGGAAAGTTACAATTTTCAATGAAATTAGCAATCATTTATTTTATAACACGGGCAATTTCAAAACATAAACTTTCAATAGTAATTTTTGTTCCTTCAGTAGCATAATGCCAGGGAATTAAAAATCACTATTTGGCATTTTAAAATAAATCAAAATGAAACAAGAAAAATATACAAATCAACTCATAAATTCTACTTCTCCCTACCTGCTGCAACATGCGCACAATCCGGTTGACTGGCATCCCTGGAGTGAAAAGCTAATTGAAAAAGCCCAAAAAGAAAATAAGCTGTTGCTGGTTAGCATTGGATATGCTGCCTGCCATTGGTGCCATGTTATGGAGCACGAGTGTTTTGAAGATGTTGAGGTGGCGGAGTTAATGAATAACCATTTTATTTGCATCAAAGTGGATCGCGAAGAACGTCCCGATGTGGATAATTACTATATGACTTCTATGCATTTGATGGGACAGCAGGGAGGCTGGCCGTTGAATGTGATTGCCCTGCCCGATGGAAAACCCATTTGGGGCGGAACGTATTTCCCAAAAGAACACTGGATGAAGAACATTTTGGCAGTGGCTGATTTTTTCAGCGAAAATCAGCAGAAAACCCGGGAATACGCAGAGAGCCTTCAAAACGGAATTGAACAGGCCTCGTTGAAAATTTCGGAAGAAAATGAAGAAGCATTGAAGCCTGATTCGCAACTTCTGGAAAGAGCGGTGAGTAACTGGCAGGAAAGATTTGATTTTGAAAATGGCGGAAATAAAGGCGCCCCCAAATTTCCCATGCCGGTCAACCTCGGTTTTTTGCTGAATTACGGGAAACTTTTCGGCAATGATAAAGTGCTCGGTTATGTGAAACTGACACTTGAAAAAATGGCCCGTGGTGGAATTTATGATCAGGCTGGGGGAGGATTTGCCCGCTATTCGGTAGATGAAAAATGGAAAGTTCCGCATTTCGAAAAAATGTTGTATGACAACGGCCAGTTGCTGAGCATTTACGCAAAAGCCTGGCAACAATTTAAAACCAACGAATTTAAAACCGTTATTTATGAAACCGCTGCATTTATTGACAGGGAACTGATGTCGGAAAACGGAGCACTTTATTCTTCGCTCGACGCTGACAGTGAAGGAGAAGAAGGAAAATATTATGTATGGAAACAGGAAGAGCTAAAATCGATTTTTAAAGATGACTATTCTCTGTTTGCTGAATATTTCAATGTGGGCGCAAAAGGATTTTGGGAAAAAGGCAAAAATATTTTGCTGCGGGATGAGCCTGACATCTCATTTGCTGAAAAACAGGGTTTAACGAAAAGTGAACTTCGCGAAAAAGTAAAAAGCTGGCAAGGTATTTTATTGAATGAAAGAGCGAAAAGAGTTCGCCCGGGATTAGACGATAAAACACTTACATCGTGGAGCGCTTTGGCAATCCAGGGCTTAACCGATGCTTACAAAGCTACAGGCGATAACTATTTTCTGAAAAGTGCACTTAAAAAGGCGGAATTCATCAATGAAAACCTGATGGCGAAAAACGGGCAACTTGTCCACGCCTGGAAGAAAGGGAAAAGCACAGTGCAAGGGTTCATGGAAGATTATGCACTGCTGATTGGGGCGTTTATCTCGCTTTTCGAAGTGTCCGGTGAAGATCGCTGGTTGAAAAAAGCTGAATTGCTTACCAATTATTCGTTTCAGCATTTTTTTGATGAAAAACGCGGATTGTTCTACTTCTCCGAAAAAGTTAAAAACGGCGGAATTATTACCAACCATTTTCAGAATGAAGACAATGTGCTGCCTGCCGCCAATTCCGAAATGGCCAATAACCTGCATAAGTTGTACTTGCTGCTGGGTAAGCCGGCATACAAAAATTATATACTGAAAATGCTGCAGAATGTAATTCCCCATTTTTCGAAATACCCGATGGCGTTTGCCAATTGGGGAACTTGCATGTTAAAGTTGGTGAAGCCTTTTTATGAAATGGCAATAGTTGGGCCGGATGCAGGTAATTTTTTGCAGGAGCTCCAATCGGAATTCAGACCAAATATTTTGTGGGCTTCCTCAAAAACTGATGTTGAAATTCCCATTTTACAAAGCAGGTTTAAAAAAGGCAAGACGTTGATTTATGTTTGCCGCGAAGGGACTTGTAAGTTGCCTGTTGAAACCCCCGGTGAAGCAATTGGGCTCATAAAAGATCATGATTAATACTGAGTTTCTGATTGTAGGCAACGGATTAGCCGGTTCGTTTTTGGCTTTTGAAATGCTGAGAAACAAGCTGGATTTCCGGATTGTGGCATCACAAACAAAAAGCCGTGCCACTGAAGTTGCTGCCGGAATGTACAATCCGCTGGTGTTTAAACGACTGACAAAAAGCTGGATGACCGACGAATTGCTGCCGGTGATGCATGAGAAATTTTCAGAAATTGAACAGTTGCTGGGTGAAGAATTTCTTTTCAGAAAAGATATTTTAAAGCCTTTATCAGAACAGGAAAAAGAGCTATGGCAAAAGCGAAAACAGGAAACAGAATTTTCAAAATACATTAGTGACATAACAGATAATAGCCCGGTGAAGAATATTATCCCTTCAGCGGGATACGGACGTGTTTCGGGCTCAGGTTATGTGGATTTAAAAAAGTTTCTAACTGTTTCTGATCGCTTTTTTTTAAATAATAAGCTACTGATTCGTCACAATTTGGACCCTGAAGTTATCGATAATTCGAAAGGATATTTTGAAATTGGTAACCTGAGAGCAAATAACATTGTGTTTTGCGAGGGGGCTGCATTAAAAGAAAACCCGTTATTCAGTTTTATAAAACTTGTTCCTGTAAAAGGAGAAGTGTTGCAACTGTTTTCAACTGAGATTCCCGAAAAATATATTCTGAATAAAAATGTGTTTTTGTTACCGTTAGGAAATCAGCGTTTTAAGGCAGGTTCTACTTACGAGTGGAAAGATTTAACAAATGAACCAACTGAAACCGGAAAACAATCAATTACTCAGCGACTGGAAAAATTGATTACCGCAGAATATACAATTGAAAACCATTTGGCAGGCATCCGGCCGGCTACTTCCGATCGAAGACCGGTTTTGGGCATCCATCCTCAAAATAATCATGTTTCAGTTTTTAACGGGCTGGGAACCAAAGGAGTGATGCTGGCACCTTTTTTTGCAAACGAAATGCTGAAATTGCTCACAATTCAAAACTATTCAGTTAAGAAGGAAGTTGATATCAAAAGGTTTTTATAGATTGATTGAGGAAATACATAAAAAAAATAATCCCGGCGCGTCTAACCGGGATTACTCAATAACCTTCAAAAGCGTCTATCTGGTTCTATGTATCGGGTTTTGTACATCACAAACATAGATACATTCAGTGAGACACTCTTATTTTTTTTTAC
>Ga0102929_1000459_pt1 | contig 23798 bp, 19 predicted proteins | sample SalPonR1_B_D2_MG_FD_78510 | JGI IMG/M metagenome (GOLD analysis project Ga0102929, IMG submission 78510) | Salt pond soil microbial communities from South San Francisco under conditions of wetland restoration - Salt Pond MetaG R1_B_D2_MG | ecosystem: Environmental > Aquatic > Marine > Intertidal... | reverse complement strand
TTCATCTCGTCTTCGGTTTCAGGAGACTCGATAAAAAGAATATCCGCTCCAGCTTCTGCATAGATGTGGCCTCTCTCTATAGCCTCATCGATACCATGGGTGGTTCTTGCATCGGTTCTTGCCATGATCATAAAATCCATGTCCTGCCTTGCGTCACATGCGGCCTTTATTTTACCGGCCATTTCATCCGAAGGTATTATTTCCCTTCCCGTCATGTGTCCGCATTTTTTGGGAGCTACCTGGTCCTCAAGTTGGATGCAGGCAGCTCCTGCTTTCTCGTATTCACGTACAGTCCTGGCAACGTTGACAGCATTTCCATAACCGGTATCACCGTCGGCGATAAGGGGAATATCAACTGCGTCAGCTATTCTTGATACTCTCCAGGCCATCTCTGTCAGGGTCAGAAGACCGACATCTGCCTTGCCGAGCATGCTTGCCGATGTGCCGTAACCGGTCATGTAAAGGGCGCTGAATCCCTGCTCCTCTATGATCCTTGCGGTCAGGCAGTCATGAACTCCTGGTGCTACCAGTATCTCCCCTTCCTGTACGAGATGCTTCAGTTTTTCGGTCTTTCTCAAATATAGTTCATCCTCTCAACTCTTTTATTTAATGCATTATCGAAGGTAACCACAGGCTCATCTGTGGGAAGACAATGACCAGAATTATCATGATCACCATAAGCACGATGAAGGGCCAGACTCCCTGGATAATGTCTCCCATGTGAATATCCTTGCGAAGTCCGTTTATCACGTAAAGGTTCATACCCACAGGAGGAGTGATAAGTGCCATGGTCATATTGACGGTCAGTATGATAGCGTACCAGATAGGATCTATCTCAAGGGCATGAAGTATAGGAGTAACCAGTGGCATGGTCAGCAGAATAATTGATACTGTCTCCAATATCATTCCGAGAACAAGCATGAGCAGGTTCATTGCAAGTATGAACATCAGGGGAGTAAGGTTGTTCTCAATGATAATCTCTGTAAGCATCTGAGGTATCATAAGCAGGGTCATTACCTTTCCGAACAGAATAGCAGCAGCTATTATCAGTGCGATCATTGATGATGTACCTACTGACTTCAGACAGACCTTCGGAAGATCCCTGAACTTTATGCTTCGATATACGATTAGAGTAATGAACAGACTGTAAACAAGTCCTACTGCGGCAGCTTCGGTGGGAGTAAATATTCCTCCGTAAATACCTCCGATGATTAGAACTGGAAGGAAGATTCCCCATATGTTCTTGCCGGTTATTTTCATCCTCTCAGACCAGGAAGTACGAGGCATGGGAGTAAATCCGCCTTTCTGGCTTTTGATGACGGAGTAGACCACGAAAATTGCAGTAAGAAGGAGTCCGGGAATTATCCCTGCGATGAAAAGTTTACCTACTGATTCCTCTGTGATGGATCCGTAGAGGATCATGGGAATGCTCGGGGGTATGAGAATACCAAGCGTTCCTCCTGCTGCCAGAAGCCCCAGGGTGAACTTTTTGTCGTACCCCCGTTCTATCATGGCAGGATAGGCAACCATTCCTATCGTTGCAGCAGTGGCAGCTCCGGATCCTGTGATAGCCGAGAAAAAGGCACAGGCCAGAATTGTAGCAATGGCAAGGCCTCCAGGGAGGTGGCGAACCCATGCGTTCATGACCTCGAACAGATCGTCTCCAACCCTGCCGTCAAGAAGGATCTGGCTCATGAGAATGAAAAGAGGAATAGCAAGGATCGTGAAGCTTTCGAGTGAAGTGAACATGGTGGATCCGACGATGTTCACCGGCAGGTTGTTCATCAAAATAAGGAGGACTGAAGTTGAGCCAAGGGAGAAGGCAACAGGAAGCCCCATAAAAAGTATCACAAGAAGAAGACCTATTACAAATAGAAAACTTGTCATGCCTGTTCACCTTCCTCTTTTGTCTGTCCAGTAACAATGGAGAATTTTGTTCCTGTAAGAATGATAAATTGCAGTGTGAGGATCGCAAAACCTACAACAAGGGCCAGGTGAGGTATCCACAGAGGAGTTCTCAAGGGGGTAGCAGAGAATTTTCCGTATTTTATCGTTGACTCAAGCATATGCCAACCCTGAACTGTTACGTAGGCTGAAAAGATAGTGCCGATAATGCTGGTAAAAAATTCAAGAACATTCTGGGTCTTCCTTGAGAATCTTATTATAAGGAGGTCGATCCTGACGTGTTTTCCTACCTGGAGAGTGTAGGCTGCTCCGGCAAGCATCGTCCAGATAAAAATATAGATTGCTATTTCCTGGGCCCAGATGGTGGGAGAGTTAAAGAAATACCGGGCAATTACTTCGTAGAAAAGAATGAGTCCCATGGCGAGAATACCAAGTCCGCTGGCATAGCCGATGAATAGATTCACCCTTTCAATAATATTTTTGATTGATGACAGCATATCAATTCCCCTTTACAAGGTTTTCTTCTGATTTAAGGCAGGACGAAAATATTTTTCGTCCTGCCTTAAGTGATCAGCAATTAATAAAACTGCTGAAAATTGTCTATATGACTAATTGAGAGATGTAGCGATCTCCATAAGTTTTTTACCAATTTCACCCGTGTTTTCGGTGAAGTCTTCCCTTACGGGGGCAGTTGCCTCTACGAAAACCTTCCTGTCTTCAGGAGTAAGTTCGTAGATATCAAGGCCATTGTCCTTGATCACCTTGTATGCAGCCTGTTCTGATTCAGCGATCTGGGCTCTTATGAAAGCAGCGGCATCGTCTCCTGCTTTTGAGAGTACCTCTTCCTCTTCATCGCTCAGTGAATCCCACCACTCAAGATTAGCCTGTACGAAGAACTGTGCAGTTGTGTAGTTGGCGAGGGTCATGTACTTCTGGACTTCATAAATTTTCCTCGAGACTGCTGCAGGCATTCCTGTAGTTGCGCCGTCCACGGTTCCCCTCTGAAGGGCCATGTACATCTCTGAAGAACTCATGACTGCAGGTGTTCCACCAAGGGCTTCTACAGTATCAGCAGTCCCCTTGCTGAAGGTCCTTATCTTGAGACCTTCAAAGTCTGCAGGTTTTTTAAGGGGCCTAACATTGTTGAAGTACTGTACGAGTCCATAATCGACCCAGAAAACGATCTTTGCTCCCTTGGACATGAATTCCTTGTCAAGAAGCTCACCTGCTCCTGCTTCGATAAACTTTTTGGGAGAGTCAAGATCCTGGAATATAAAGGGCATCTCGAATACGTCAGCTTCAGGTACCATTCCTGACCATTTGTTTACCGGTACCAGTGCAAGCTGAACCATTCCTTCCTGGATGGCTTCAACTACTTCTGTGTCCTTGAAAAGCTGGGCGGAATGAAAGACCTTGACTTCCATTTCGCCTTCTGAGTGTTCAGCAACTTTTTCTGCAAATACATCCATGCCCTTTGAGATAAAGTGAGAGGGTGGAAGCTGGTTGGAAAGGTTTATCTGGGTTGCAGCAAAAACGGGACATGCGGCAACAAGTAAAACTGTCATAACTGTTACTGCCTTGAGCATTTTTTTCATTAGTAGTGCACCTCCGAATAGTATTTTTTCCTTTTTTAGTACATGATGCCCGGTGTTCAGATTAAGAGTTACCACCTCCTGGTATTTACATCTGGTCGTCTGTCGACAGAATGTTTATCGAAAAAAAATCAGGCTTTTCCGATATTGGATACTCTTCTGCCGAAAAGGCTGTGAGCCCGTCCTTTCTTTATTTCCTCAAGATCTCCCTTTCTCAGGTCCTCTATGATCTTTCTGTGGCTTTGGACGATAGCCTGGAGATCTCTCTCGTGCAATAGATCCTCGAACATGCCAAGTTTCAGCTGATTGTACAGATCAGTTAGTATCTTTTTTGTGTGGGGTCTTCTTGCTTTTGACCAGGTGAACTTGTGAAATTCAACGTCCTTGAAAACAAACTCTGAGATCTTGGACTCAAAATCAATGTTTCTGCAAGCAGTTTCTCCCATTTGATCAACCAGTTTTTCCATTTGGTTGAAATCTTCATCACTGAGAAGATTCTGTTTCGTAAGGATTTCATATATGCGACATTCGAGGATGAAGCGGAGGTCATATATTTCCTCCAGTGATTCAGAGGAGTAATCAGCAACAAAGGTGCCTTTGCGTGGAACTGAATTAACCAGTCCCTGGTTTTCGAGCTGTCTCAGGGCGTCTCTGACAGGAGCTCTGCTGATATTGAGTTTTTCTGCAATATCCGATTCGACCAGCTTGTCTCCCTTTCTGTATGTCTGGTAGACAAGTATCTGGTCTCTGAGGTAGTGCATAACCCTTAGCGCTATGGTTTGGTTGAAGTCTGTTCCTATCATCGGGAAAAATCTCCTTTTAGTCGACCGTCGACAACAAATATACTACAAAAGGGAAATCTCTGGCAAATTGAATACTAAATACAACGTTACCGAATTTTCTAATGATGGATAGAAGGGTATTATAGCCATCGGTGAATATTTTCCCGGTAAAGCTGGTGCAGTTTCCTGGTGAATTTTCCAGGTTTACCCTTTCCAATAACAGTATCGTTTATTTTTGTTACTGGAAGCACTCCTTTAATGGATCCGGTTATGAAAGCCTCTTCGGCCTCCGGGACCTCGGAAAGAAGAGGGCTTTTCATAGATGTTTCCATACCCTGTTCTGATGCAATGGTCAGAATTATCTTCCTTGTTGTTCCTGGCAAGACTCTTTCATCAGGGGCGGTTATGAGCCTGCCCTCTTTTACCATGAAAAAGGAGCTGTGGGACGATTCTGTTATTTCCCCTTCAGGGCAGTAGAGGATTTCGTACACCTCGGGAGATTTTGAGTTTTCCCTGAATGCCAGCATGTAGTTTACCGATTTTGTCTCAGGCATTGGCCTTGCGGCGTTAACTGTCTTCAGCCATATGCCCTTTTTGTAAAGATCTGGTTCTGGTTTTACAGTTTCCTGGAAGATTATAAAAAATCTTGGATCTGTGAATTTGCCCATTTTTTCATCGTATTTATCTCCTCCGGTAATGTATGGACGTATGACCACTTCTGTCTGAGGTTTTTCAAAACGGGAAATGCCCTCCCGGATCAGTTTCGACATGGCATCCATAGAAACAGGTGGTTCAATTCCACAACTGCAGGCTGAATTGAAGAGTCTTTCCAGATGGGAAGTCAGATTTACCGGCCTTTTTTCGTGGGTGCTTATGCTATCGAATACACCTACTCCCCGCTGTATGATAAGATCAGTCACCGGGAGCAAAGTTTTTTCAGTGGGTAGATACTCTCCTTTAAAGTAGCAGAAATTCATTTTATTCACCTCTATACTCTGTATGCTCTGAAGTAACCTGACAATTCTAACATGACCCTGAAAAAACTGAAGCATTCCCTAATGCAATTTATCTTATACTTGCCTTTAATAGCAGTTGTTGAGGTATAATTTTAAAAGTATGTACTCCAGTGTAAAAGTGCATAAATGTCATCTATTCTGAGACTGAAGGAGTCATCGAATGGAGTTAAAGGGGAAAACAGCCGGAATTGCCCTTTTTACAGCCCTTTTTTGTTCTTTCTGTTTCCTTTTCTGTTCCCCGAGAATGGCTTTTGCCGAGGGTACTTCTGAAGGAGATTATCAGATCCTTGTCCTGAATTCCTACGGAGAATGGTATAACTGGACCTCCAGCATTAACGATGGGATAATCAGGGCTTTTGAAGAGAAGAATATCCGCGGAGATTTCTATTTCGAACATATGCATGTAAAAAGATTTTCTTTCCAGGATTTTTTTGAAAAATATTACGACATGCTTGAAAGAAAATACAGCAATACCCGTTTTGACCTGATTCTTTCAACGGATGATGACGCCTTAAGATTCCTTTCCAGGTATGCTCATGGGCTTTTTCCAGGTGTTCCGGTGGTTTTCTGTGGTGTGAACGATCCTTCCGTTATAAAGAACAGTTCACTGGACGCAGCTGGCTTTATTGAAGATCTTGCCATCAGGGAGACCGCGGACAAGGCCCTGACCCTCCATCCTGAAACATCCAGGATAATTCTCGTAAGCGACGGAACAACAACTGGCAAGATCCTTCGTAAGCAGGCAGGAAAGGACCTGGCTTCCCTTGAGTCCACTATTAGCATAACCGACCTTCACGATCTGGGAAAGAGCGCTCTCCAGAGGCGCCTTCGCGCCCTTGAGGATACTCCCTCTGTTATCCTTTTCCTCGGTTTTTACAAAGGATCAGATGACGAGATCTATACCACCGAAGAATCCCTTGCCCTGATCAGAGAGTCTTCTTCCTGGCCCGTCTATTCCTTCTGGGATTTTACCCTTCTTGATGGACCTTATTCTGCAACTGGTGGAATAGTCTTTGAAGGCGAGAAGATAGGATATGAGGCAGGTATGGCTGCTGTCAATATCCTTGATGGATTAATACTTCCAGAAGGAATACTTGCCCTTGACCCGGAAGAACCTGAAGAAATGTACAGTTTCCCTTCTGCCAGAGATTTTGGCCTTGATACGAAGAGCCTCGCTGGTTCAGGAACTCTTCTTTATAAGACGGAATCATTTTTTGAGAGATATGCAGGCCTAATCGCCGTCAATGTTCTTTTCTTTTGTGTAATGGCAGTCCTTTTCGCAGTTTTGTTCTATGTAAGTTCCCGCAGAAAAAAGATCGAAAAAGAACTGGAGACCGAAAAGGAGTATTGGGAAAATCTTTTTCATGAATCTCCGGAAGCTATAGTGATAACAGATAAAAAAGGTATTCTTCATAGGGTGAACAGGTCTTTCTGCTATCTTTTCGGATTTAAGGAGGAAAAGATCCTGGGCAGATCCCTTGATGGACTGTTTGCGAGGAACCGAAAACAGTTCGAGGAGGCTGTAAGCCTGACCGAAAAAATCGAAAGTGCGGATATTCTGGAGATAGAAACTCTCAGAAATGACAGAAACAACAGACAAATTTCCGTTTCTCTAATGGGTGTACCTCTTGTGGATAACAGAGGGGAAAGGTATAATTTCTGGATTTACAGGGATATTACCCAATTGAAAAAAGCAGAATCAGAGCTGGCCTACAGGTTACATTTCGAGGAGATCCTGTCTCAGGTTTCATCAAGGCTGGTCTTTATCGATAACCTGAACAGAACTCTGGATGAGATCATGGAAGAACTCGGCAGTTTTCTGGGGTGCTCCGGAATTTATCTTTTCTCTATAGCCAGATAGGAAGGAAGACTATCTCTCATACACGAAACAGTAATGTCGGGCAGGAAGAGAGGGGATATCCTCTCTTTATATAACCTCTCAATTTCCGATTGGATCCCCCTTTTCAGGACAATAAGAAAAGAAAGCTATTTTTTCTATGATAAAAACAATAATGGGCAGTGTCTGAATGACATTGTATGCAAAGATAGTTCAATAGCATCCTTTCTTGCTTTGCCTCTGAATTTCAGTAATGATAAAGAAGGAATAATCCTCTTTGAAAATTTTAAAGCTGAACGTGCCCGGGAAAGGACGGACATAACCTTTCTCAAGGCCATTGCTGACTTGTTGGGTGAAACCTTCAGCAAGTTCGAGAAAAACAGTGAACTTGAAAAAACCGCCAGGGACCTGGAGAAGACTTTTAAGGGAGCATTCGGAACCATAACAAGGATGCTCGAGATAAAAGACCCCTATACCTGCGGACATCAGGAAAGAGTAACAGAGCTTGCTGTTGCAATAGCCAGGGAAATAGGTCTTGATAAACAAAGAATTGAAGCTATCTATTATGCTTCACTCGTGCACGACATTGGTAAAATAAGCATACCAGGAGAGATCCTCGCCAAACCTGGAAGGTTGTCCAGTGTGGAATTCGAGCTTATCAAAAACCACGCCAGGTATGGATGGGAAATACTGAAAAATATAAAATTTCCCTGGCCTGTTGCCGAGATAGTTTATCAGCATCATGAACATATTGACGGCTCAGGATATCCGAGAGGTCTGAAGAACGAAGAGATTCTCATAGAAGCCAGGATAATGACAGTCGCTGATGTGGTGGAGGCAATGTCTTCGGACAGGCCCTATCGCCCAAGACTTGGGATCGAAAGGGCTTTGGAGGAAATTTCAAAGTACAGTGACAGATGGTTTATGCCCGAAGTTGTTGAGGCTTGCCTTTGTCTTTTCAGGGAGAAAGATTTCTCTTTCAGCTCACGGGAAGAAAGAGAAGCTCAGCCAAGTGAAAGAAGGGTCTGACTGCATGGTCTCCGCAAGAAAGATAGCCATTCTGTCTGTTCTTGTAGCTTTTTTATTCCTGACCGGCGCAGGAACAGCTATTGCTGCGCCGGGATCATCTACTGCAGGAAAAGCTGGTCTTGAAATAGGAGAAGCCAAGAGGGTGATGATCCTTCATTCCTATCATAAGGGCTACCCCTGGACAGACATGTTAGGAAAGACCATTATGAAGACTTTGGAGTCAAGGTACTCCAGGGTGGATTTTGTAACTGAATACATGGATGTAAAACGAGATCCCGGAGTTCATAATCTCTTCGAGCAGACCATGCTTCTTTCGAGCCGTTACAGGGACGTGGGTTTCAACCTCGTGATATGTACCGACAATCCGGCTTTAAGACTCCTCAGGGCCTACGGTGAATATCTTTTTCCCGGTACCCCTGTGATCTATTGTGGAATTACAGGAGAGGCCTTTGCCCTTACCGAAAGCGAGAACATGGCAGGAATTACACGAAGGCACGAAATAGCAGGAAATCTGAGACTTATCAGCCAGATTCTCCCTGATGTTAAAAAAATATACATTGTTTCAGGCCAGAAAAGGGACTGGATAGAATCCCAAAGGGACACAATTGACGGGAAATTTGAATTCGAGGTCCTGGATATGGGTGATCTTGATCTCGGGGAAGTTGCTTCTACAGGAAGAAACCTTTTGGAGAATTCTGCCCTTTTTATAACAGAGACTGGACATTATGCATGGTCAGGACTTGCTGTTTTTGAAAGAAAGGCAGAGACCCTTCTTTCTTTCGCTACTGTTCCGGTCTTTACTACCGAGGAACATCTTGTAAAGCAGGATAAAGCTGTGGGAGGCCTGGTACACCGGGCAGGGTATTACGGTGAAATGACTGCTGAAATAGCCGGGAAGGTCCTTGAGGGAGTTCCACTGGAGGAGATACATAATTTAGAAGGCCCCTCAGAATATGTATTCAGTTCTCCTGCACTTGAAAGATTTGGCATTGACGAAAATGTTCTACCTCCGGATAGCTTGGTCTACAACAGATCCCGTTCTTTCTGGGAAAGACATGGCGATATAATTTTTATAAACTTTACAGTTGCGGTATTTGCTCTTCTTTACGCTGGATATCTGGTTGTCAGTCTTAAAAAGAGAAATCTTGCAGAAAAGCGGTTAAGGTCAGAAAAGAATTTTATGGAAAAACTTTTCCAGAATTCTCCTGAGGGTATTGTCCTGGCGGATGAGAATGATCGGGTTGTACGAATGAATCGTTACATGGGGGAAATGTTTGAGGTGGACCCAGGGGAATGTGTGGGCAAGCCGGTGAACGATATAGTTGCCTCTGAAGAGGACCTGAAAGAAGAAGCCTGTGTAATGTCCAGAGATGCCCTGGCAGGCGTAAAATTTGAGAGGGAAACCGTAAGGAGCAGATCTGACGGTAAACATTTTCCTGTATCCATTAAGAGCATGCCCTTCAGTGCAGGTGGAGAGAATATGATCTATGGTATTTACAGGGACATAACCGGAAGAAAGAAATACGAAGAGAAATTGAAGGAAAGACTCTCCTGCGAGGAAAGTATCTTTTCCATAGCATCAAAAATGGTCATAGAGAACCACCTTCCAGCAGCCACAGACATCTGTCTGGAAGATATATCCAGATTTATCCATGCTGACAGGGCTTATGTTGCCCTTTACTCGGAAGAAAGACACAGTTGGGAAATTCTGCATGACTGGATTTCCGATGACCACAGGGGCGTAATGAAAAGCAAGAAATCGGGAAAGGATCCTTTAACGGGAATTTTACCGACAACACTTGAAAAGCTTTACTCGGAAGGTGAGGTCCTCTTAGACAACGTTAGTGACAATGAGGCCCTTTTTTCCATGGAGGAATTGTCTCTACTAAATGAAGCTCAAATTAGATCCCTTGTACTCCTTCCCATGTTCAGGAAAGAGAGTATCTGTGGAATAGCCGGTTTTATAAATCCCTGGAAGGGGCAGGCCTGGAATATTGACAACATAAATGTTCTCAGGACCTTCCGAAATATCGTATTGGAAGCTCTCAAGAGACAGGATCTTGAAGATCAGCTTCAGACACGTATGTCCTCTATAAAATCTGTACTTGAAGGTACCGTAATGGCCATTGGACAGATCATTGAAATCAGGGACCCCTACACTGCAGGACATCAGAAAAGGGTAGCGAAACTCGCAACTGCAATAGCAAGACATCTGTACCTTTCAGATTTTCAGGTCCTGGGAATTTTTTATGCTTCTCTTGTGCACGACATCGGCAAGATAAATATTCCTGCTGAAGTCCTCACAAAACCCGGCAAATTAACATCTCTTGAGGAAGAGCTTGTCAAAAGGCATCCCTATTACGGATGGGAAATTCTGCGCAACATTGATTTCCCCTGGCCCGTGGCCAACATAGTTCTTCAGCATCATGAACATTATGATGGGACAGGCTATCCTGAGGGGTTGAAAGGAGTGGAGATCATGCTCCAGGCAAGGATAATAGCAGTTGCAGATGCCCTTGAGGCAATGACCTCCGACAGGCCTTATCGTCCGGCAAGAGAGCTTGAAGAATCTTTTGCAATGATAGAAAAATTTTCCGGAAGTTTTTATGATCCGGAAATTGTTTCAGCCTGCAGAGAGATTTGCGAGAAAACAGATCTTCTTATGGATGATAATAGTTTCAGTAATGTATAATGAAAAGTGTTCATTGAGGGAATAATATATTATTATTTAAATAATATATTACATATCAGTTTATCTTGGGGGGATTTGTATGTCTTTTGAGGTCCTGGCGATAAATCCAGGTTCCACAAGCACGAAAGTCGCATGGTTCAGTGATGAAAATGAAAGATGGAGAGAGACTGTACGTCATGATCCCGAAAAAATTGCAGGTTTTGCTCATACTGCGGATCAGTATGAGTTCAGGCTGGAAACCATAGAAAAAGTTGCGAAAGAGCACGGAAACAACTTTGACGAACTGGACGCAGTGGTAGGAAGAGGCGGTATCATAGATCCGATACCGGGAGGTACCTATTTAGTGGACAAAGACCTGGTCGAGAGGTCAAGTCTCGGTAAACCCTGGGATCATGCTTCAAATCTTGGCTGTATAATCGCTGATGCCATATCTTCACCAAGGTCCATTCCTGCTTATATTGTAGATCCCGTTGCTGTGGACGAACTGGACAATGAAGCCAGGTTGACAGGTCTTCCGGAACTGCCCAAGCATTCCCTCTCCCATGCGCTGAATATAAAGGCCACGGTCAGGCTCGCTGCGAGGGATCTGGAAAAAGACTGGGATTCTCTTAACTTTGTTGTTGTCCACCTTGGCGGTGGTATCTCTGTCTGTGCACACAGAAAGGGCAGAATCTGCGACGTAAACAGTGGCAATGACTTTGGTCCCTTTTCCCCCGAAAGATCTGGAGGCCTTCCTGCTGGTGATTTTGCCCGGATTTGTTATAGCGGAGAGTATAATCTGAAGGATATGCTGAAAAAGGTAGTCGGCAGGGGAGGAGTTTACAGCTATCTCGGGACCAGCGACATGAAAGAAGTAAGGGAAAGAATCAAAAAAGGAGAAGAAAAGGCCATTCTGGTTGAAAAGGCCATGGTCCTTCAGCTTGCAAAAGAAATAGCGGCAATGGCTACCACAATTAAAGGTGAGGTTGACGCAATTCTCGTTACCGGGGGAGTTGCCTATGACAGTGACTTTGTTATGGAAATACAGAAAAAGGTTCAGTGGATAGCTCCTGTCCTTGTTTATCCGGGAGAGGACGAGATGCGGGCACTCCTTCTCGGGACCCTGAGAGTTCTGAGAAAAGAGGAAGAGCCCAAAAAATATTCAGATTACACGGGGGCGAAAAGTTGATGGCACTTGAAAATCTGGATGGTCTCAATCGGCTGTGTTTGAGTGGAAAGGGAATGACAGTTGCTGTAGCCTGTCCTCATGGTTCAGACACTTTGAGCGCTGTGAGCCGTGCGAAAAACGATGGAATTGTCAAGCCGGTCCTGGTAGGAAACCCGGATGTTATAAGTTCCGTCGCCAGCGATAGCGATATCGATATCGAAGGAATTGAGATAGTGGCAGAAAAAGATGATCACCTTGCAGCGGAAAAGGCCGTGCAGATGGTTTCTTCCCGTGATGCAGATCTTTTAATGAAGGGCCTTGTCAAAACAGCTACTTTACTAAAGGCTGTTTTAAACAAGGAATGGGGACTTCGAACCAGTTCCCTTCTGTCCCATCTTCTCCTCTTCGAGGCTTCCGTAGAGGAGAAGAAGGTCCTGGCCCTCTCGGACGGTGGTATGAACATGTATCCTGACCTGTCAACCAAGGTGAAGATCATCGAAAACGGAGTGGACTGTCTCCACAGATTGGGAATGGATCGCCCAAGGGTAGCGGCTCTGGCTGCAGTTGAAGCCGTAAATTCCGATATGCCGTGCACTCTCGATGCGGCAGCTCTGGCAAGAATGAACGATCGTGGACAGATTCGCGGATGTCTGGTGGATGGACCTCTTGCACTTGATAACGCCATAAGCGGGAAGTCCGCAAAGATAAAGAACATCAAATCTTCTGTTGCAGGGAATGCGGACATGCTCCTTGTCCCGGATATAGAGGCCGGAAACATGCTGGCCAAGGTGGTCCTGTACATTGCCAGAAACCGGGCTGCCGGTGTTGTTCTTGGTGCGAAGAGACCAATAGTTATGACAAGCAGGTTCGACTCCATGGAGACCAAGCTTTTCTCCATAGCACTCGGGGCAGCTATTGCAGGATAGAACTGATCTTTTGTACCCTGGGTATTGTATAATGTATTTGCTTTTTGATGTTTCATGGGGTAATCTTTGAAAAGAATTTATTTATAAGGGACAAAAAATCAATATAAAGACTTTAACGGGAGGTTTTTTTATGGAACAGATTCGTTCACTTTCAGCACTTCTTGACTACGCCAAAAAGATCGGCGCTGAGCAGGGTCCGAAAAAGGTCAGCGTTGCCATGGCGGAGAATGCAGGTCTTCTCTCCTGCCTTGAGGAAGCCAGAACAGAAGGTATAGCAGAATCTATCCTCGTAGGCAACGAGGATAACATCAAGGTTGCTGCAGACGAAGCAGGAGTTGATCTTTCAAACTTCGAGGTAATTGACGAGAAATCAGAGGCAAAGATGGGCCTCGTGGCTGTTGAAAAAGTATCCTCAGGTCAGGCTGACATTTACATGAAGGGTCAGATACACACAAATGATTTCCTTCGGGGAATGCTCAACAAGGAAGTTGGTCTGAGGAAGGGTAAAAATACCATATCCCACTGCTATTTTCACTCTGTAGAGGGATTTGACAGGATATTTTTCATTTGCGACGCAGCTTTCAACATGTATCCTGATCTTGCCCAGAAAGCCCAGATCCTTCAGAACACGGTAAATTTTGCAAGATCCCTGGGTGTGGACGAACCCAAGGCAGCAGTTCTTGCCGCGGTGGAGGTTGTTAACCCAGATATGCCATGTACACTCGAGGCTGCAGCACTTTCCCAGATGAACAAACGTGGCCAGATAAAAAACTGTGTAGTTGACGGTCCTTTTGCCCTTGATAATGCAATTAACGAGGAGTCTGCCCGCACAAAGGGAATAGTTTCTCCTGTGGCAGGGGAAGCGGATATTCTTGTCGTACCTGACATAGAGGCCGGAAACATGCTGGCCAAGGCTATAGTGTATTTCTCAAAGAACGAGACAGCCGGACTTATTCTCGGAGCAGCAGCTCCTGTGGTACTGACAAGCCGCGCTGACAGTCCCAGGGCAAAGCTGATATCTGTTGCAGCAGCTGCCGCCCTTTCAGACTTTGAGAAATAATTTTTCCTTTGATCTTTTTTACAGGGTCCTTAGAATAGCTCTGGAAAGGGATTTTTAGTATTTTGACTTATAGCAGGGGACCTCGTTGAGACCATGACAGGGTCCCCTGTGTCCATTTCGCGAGGGAGATGTTTATCATGAAAGTATTGACTATCAATCCTGGCTCCACAAGTACCAAGGTTGCTCTTTTCGATGATGAAAGGGAACTGTGGAACCAGACCCAGCGGTATGATGTAGATGTGCTCAAGCAGTACAACGGCATAATGGCCCAGGAAGAATTCAGGCTTGACGAAATAAAGAAAATGATAAGCGAGAATGGAACAAGCCTTTCAGAGATAGATGCTTTTGTCGGAAGAGGGGGTCTGCTAAGACCCATACCAGGTGGCACTTATTCGATCAATGATCTCATGTTAAAGGATGTTAGGTCCTGCAGGTACGGAGAACATGCAAGCAACCTGGGAGCTCCCCTGGCACATCGCCTTGCCAGCGAAGAAGGTTCTGAAAAGGCATATATCGTTGATCCCGTAGTTGTCGATGAGCTTGCTCCTGAAGCAAGGTTAAGTGGACTTGCTGATATAGAGAGAAGGTCTATCTGGCATGCACTCAACCAGAAAGCTGTAGCAAGAAGAGCAGCCACAGAAATGGGGAAAAAATACGAAGACGTGAACCTTATAGTTGCCCATATGGGCGGAGGGATATCTGTCGGTGCTCATGAAAAAGGACAGGCAGTTGACGTAAATAACGCCCTCGACGGAGAAGGTCCCTTTTCTCCGGAAAGAGCGGGTTCTCTCCCGATAGGAGGACTTTGCAGACTGGCCTATAGCGGCGAATATGACCTTGATGAACTGAGGAGGAAAATAGTGGGCAACGGAGGACTTGTTGCTCATCTCGGAACAAATGACCTGAGAGAAGTTCAGAAAATGATAGAAGCAGGCAATGAGAAGGCTACGCTTGTCTTTGATGCTCTTGTTCTTCAGATATCCAAGGAGATAGGTTCCCGTGCTGCGGTCCTGGCTGGAAAAGTTGATTCCATAGTACTAACTGGAGGGCTTGCCTACAGCGAGGAACTTGTCAAAAGAATAACCGAAAAGGTTTCCTACATTGCAGATGTAAAGGTCTATCCCGGCGAAGACGAAATGAAAGCCCTTGCCGAAGGGGGCTTAAGGGTAATTCGAGGAAAAGAAGAGGCAAAGGAATATAAATAAATACAGGTGACAGACTTAGAGGAGTTTTATGAAAAAGAACAGGGAGCTTCCTGAGAAGCTCCCTGTTCTTTTTCACAGAATATATGTAAACAGATTTTATATCTCAAGCTATCTCAAGCTCTTTGTTTTTCATAAATTTCTGGGAAAAGTATATTAATACGAGAGCTCCGAATCCTGTAAGGTCAGTGTAGACGCCAGGGAAGATCAGTGCAATGGCTCCCGTAAAAAGGATGAGCCTTTCCCATATTTTCAAAGTTCTCAACCAGTAACCAGAACCTGCAAAGGCTAAGGATGTAGTACCAATAATGGCAGTTGTGAAATAAAAGATGACGTTAAGAGGTGTTGTATTGATAAGGAGCAACTGAGGATTGTACGCAAATATAAAAGGTATGGTAAATCCTGCTATTGCAAGTCTCAGGGCTGTGAAGCCCGTTCTCATGGCATTAGCGTTGGCGATACCTGCTCCAGCATATGCTGCAAGAGCTACAGGTGGTGTAAGGTCAGCTATAATACCGTAATAGAGTATAAACATATGTGCCGCAAGGGGGGGGACTCCAAATTTCTGGATAGCAGGAGCAGCCATTGAGGCAAGAACAATGTATTTTGCCGTAGTTGGTAGACCCATTCCAAGTATTATCGAAGCTATCATTGTAAAAACCAGAGTGAAGAAAAAAATTCCGCCCGATAGAACGACTATTCCGTTTGCTAATTTTAATCCCACTCCTGTAAGGGTTACAACTCCAATTATAATTCCGGCACAAGCACATGCGGTAGCAACTCCAAGGGCAGCCCTTGCTCCGTTTTCCATAGCCTCGAGGACATCTCTGAAACTCATTCTTGTGCTTGATTTCAACATTGAAATGCCAACTGTAACTATGATACTTACAAAGGCAGCTCTCAAGGGTGTGTATCCTTTAACGAGCAGATAGACTATAACTACAATGGGGAGCAGCATATGTCCACCTTTTTTAAGGACATTGCCTACTCTGGGGAGATTTTCCCTTGGTAGCCCCTTTAAACCGAGTCTCTTTGCTTCCATGTGGACCATTATTCCGACTGCAAGATAATACATAACAGCTGGCAGTATAGCTGCAACGGCTATTTTAATATAAGCAATACCTAAAAATTGCGCCATTATGAATGCAGCAGCCCCCATAATGGGAGGCATAAGCTGTCCACCCGTTGAAGCAGCTGCTTCAACGGCAGCGGCAAAGTGTCCTGGATAGCCTATACTCTTCATCAAAGGTATTGTGAAAGCACCAGTGGTGACTGTGTTAGCTACTGAACTGCCAGAGATGGAACCGAAGAGTCCACTTGCAAGAACTGCAACTTTTGCAGGACCCCCTACCCTGTGTCCTGTAGCGGCAAGAGCCAGATCTATAAAGAATTTGCCCAAGCCGGTTTTATGAAGGAACGCTCCAAAAAGAATGAACAAAAAGACAAATGTTGCAGATACACCGAGGGGTAGTCCCAAAATACCTTCGGTAGTTACGTACATATGGGTGATAATCCTTTTGACAGGAAATCCACCATGACCTAACATGCCAGGAATTAGATTTCCAAACTTCGCGTAAAGAAGAAATGCTGTGGCAACCATTGCAATAGGCATGCCAACAGCTCTTCTGCAAGCCTCAAGAACAAGAAGTATGGCAAGGCCTCCGTAAATGAGATCTCCCCAGGTGGGCAATCCTGCACGAAGCATGATGTCCATGTAGTTTATTACAATATACATTCCTACCCAGACTCCTAAACCTGCAAGAACAAAGTCGAACCATGGAATTTTGTTGTCCTTGACCTTCTTGGATGAAACTGGGAAGAGAAGGAAAACAAGACACAGAGTAAAAGCAAGATGAACTGATCTTTGTATTTGTGCTGGGTAAACACCTAAGGCTGCTGTGTAAAGCTGAAAAGCTGAAAAGGCTATACAAAGAAATATGGTAATCTTATTCCAGATTCCTCCGGGAGTTCGAAATGCTGATTCCTTGTCGTATTTTTTCAGTATTTCTTCTACATTTACTTCATCGTCGTTTGATTGCTGTTTTACTTTGGCCTTATTTTTATATTTCTGGGTTTCGTTCATTGTTTTCCCTCCCGTATGTAATTCCAGAAAAGATGAAAAAGATTTGTTTTTTCAATATCAAAAGCCAGATTTTCTCCCGGCTTTGCCCATTTTGTTAGTTTGTATTCCTTATCTTCAAATGTGAAGGTATGTTCAGCGAATCTGCCAACTCGTATATAAAGAACTGGAATTTCTATATTATAGCCAGTTATTCGGAATACTTTTCCTTCATGTGAAAATTTTTGGGTTCCAGTGGCCTGATAGGGTAAGCCGGCACCAAAATCGGAATAAACAGTTTCTTTTAGAACTATGTCTCCATTCTGGATAGAGTAGATTTCATCAACAGGAGTTTTTTCGACAGAATGAATACAGCTGATTGTGAATTGATCTTTTTCGTTTATGAATTGCCAATATTTGATATTTCCTTCTCCATCTTTTACGGAAAGAATCTGGAGAGGATATAGACCAAATACGAAAATAACGAATAATAATATCGAAAGTAAAATAAAAATGGGCTTTCTCAAGGTGATTAACCCTTTCCGAAATCAGGTTATTTACGTGAAAAATATTAAAAGTAGTTTCCCGAGAAAACTATTTTCTCGGGAAACTTTATCTCTACCTGTTTTTCCCCGAAAAACAGGTTAAAGGTTTATTACATAACTCCGTTTTCTTTGTAGAATTTTTCTGCTCCTGGATGGACAGGTATAGTTATACCATCGAGGGCATTTTCGAGGGTGATCGATTTTCCTTTATGATGGCTTTCACCGACCGCATCGAGGTTATCAAAGAAGGCTTTGGTCATAGTGTAGACAGCTTCCTCGGATAACTCTTCGTTTGCAATAAGGATAGCCTGTACAGCAACGGTCTGGTAAGGTTCTGTCTGTCCATTATATGTATTTGCCGGCATTACTTCTACAGCGAAAAATGGATATTCAGACATGAGTTTTTCACGCATTTCACCTTCGATAGGAAGAAATTTGATCTTCTGAAGAGTGCTTATATCCTGAATTGAAGAGTTAGGAGCTCCCGTTGTGTAGATGAAACCGTCAAGGAGTCTGTCCTTAAAATGATCTGCTGTTTCTGCGTATGAAAGAAAGTGGGGTTCGAAATTTTTGTAAGTCAGGCCAAAGACCTCGAAAATCTGTCTTGCATTAGCTTCGTTACCACTACCTGGAGCTCCTACGGAGATTTCCTTTTCCTTGAAATCAGAAATGCTGTCAAGTTCACTTTCTCCTGGTACTACTACGTGAATTGTCTCAGGATAGAGTCTTGCAATTGCTCTTATGTTCTCTACCTTTCTGTTAAAAAATTCAGTTCCCTTAAAGGCATAATCCGCGATGTCGTTCTGCACAAGTGCAAGATCGACATCTCCTGCCGCGATCAGGTTGATATTTTCAACAGAAGCTCCTGTTGATTGTGCTGTGATATTGAGGTCTGAGACGTTGTTGCTGATTATCTGTGCAATTGCGCCTCCGAGAGGATAATAGGTCCCCGAGGTCCCTCCGGTAGCAAGAGTCCACTGCATTGTTGCTGCAGAAGCTCCTCCTGCCAGTGCCATGATACATAAAGATGCTAGAAAGATCCTGATCCAATTTCTCCTTTTCATGTTTTACCCTCCTTGATAAATTTTTTTGTAAAGAGGAATGTAAAGTCATAATGTGCTAATTATACAATTAAATAATATGTTTGCGGTAGTCTGCATTCAAAAGGCCAGGAACCTGATAGTTTTTCTGAAATACTGCCATAGTTGACTGAACAGCCCCATTTATTTCACGAAAAAGAGCTTCCTCTGTCCAGGCTGCAACGTGTGGTGTTAAAATGACATTTTTGAAGCTGGCAAGGATATGCTCAGAGTTAATTGGTTCCTTTGTGAATACGTCAATTGCGGCTCCTGCAATCTTTTCATTCTCCAAAGTTCTTACAAGGGCAGATTCGTCCACAATGGGACCCCTTGCGGTATTGATCAGAATAGCCTTCGGTTTCATCAATTCAAACTGGCGATCTGAAATAAAGCCCCTTGTCTCTTTGGTTAGCGAGCAGTTTACGGAAATAATATCTGATTCTTTGAGAAGGGTTTCCAGGTTTTCAACCGATTCCATACTTCCGAATTCGTCTTTTTTGATTTTTACATAAGGATCATAAATAAGAATATTACTGTCGAAGCCCTCTAATTTTCTTGCAACTTCCCGCCCTACTGCGCCGTATCCAATAATACCTACAGTTTTCTCCCTCAGTTCTGATCCAAGTAAAGTGTCACCGGTTCTCCATCTGTTATTATGGATTGCTCCTGCTTGGGAGATGAAATTTCTCATAGAGGACATTATGAGCATAATACAGAACTCTGCGACAGTCGTATTGTTTGCTCCTGGAACGTAGGAAACAGCAATACCGTGTTTTGTAGCAGAATCTATATCTACGTTGGAGGGCTTCCCTCCACACTTCGCAATTATTTCAAGTTTTTTTGCATAATTCATGTCTTCTGAGCTTACACCACAACTGGAAGTAATAAGAATAGCACTGCTTTTTTCGAGGATTTTCCGCAGTTGAACATTAGAAAAGCTTTTGTCTGGATAGATAAATTGGATCTCTGCCAGGTCTTCGAGAGGTTTATACCATTCAAAGGGACCTACCGGTTCTATAACGTGTACTAGTTTCTTTTTCAAAAAAACTCCCCCTTTGCGGCTCCATGAAATAAAAAAACCGAACTTACATTTTGTTGACTGCTTTTACAAATACATATATCATGTCAGATATACGATGTCAAATTACCTGTTAAGGAATAAATTGTAACAATACTTAAAATTTAATTTACATTGCCAATAGTTCAATAAGTTTTAGCAGGCTAAAAATTATTCAGATAAGACAGAACCAATCAAAGGAGAGTGTAATAATGAAAATAAGGGGAATGTTTGCACCAATATCAACTCCTTTTAACAGTGATGAGGAGATCAATTATGGGAAATTGAAGGAAAATCTTTCCAAATGGGGAAAAACAGGTCTGGCCGGAGTCGTTGTGCTTGGTTCCAACGGTGAATTTGTATCCCTGACCCACGAAGAAAAGGTAAAAATGATAGCCTTTACGAGGGAGAATATTTCAGAGGATAAGTTAGTAATAGCAGGGACAGGCTGTGAATCCACCAAAGAGACAATTGAGCTTACGAAAGAAGCGTCAAAGGCAGGTGCAGATGCTTCCCTTGTTATTAATCCCACTTATTTCAAGGGTAGCCTTACAAGAGAAGTTCTTGAGGCTCACTACAGAAAGGTTGCAGACTCCAGTCCCCTTCCTGTAATGATCTACAACATGCCCGGAAACAGTGGAATAAACCTTGGAGCTCCCCTTATCACATCCCTATCTTTCCATGAGAATATTGCTGGTGTAAAGGACAGCAGCGGAAATATTGTCCAGATATCCAGCGTAATAAATGATTCTCCAGGTGATTTCTCAGTTTTTGCGGGATCCGGAAGCTACCTTCTTCCAACACTGTTAATGGGCGGAGCAGGTGCTACCATGGCAGTTGCAAATGTCGTTCCGGATTATTGCGTAAAGATAGAAGATCTTTACAAAAAAGGACAGATAGATGAAGCGGTTAAGATGCAGCTTGGATTGCTTAAACTCAATGCAGCAGTGACAAGCGGATTTGGAATTCCCGGAATGAAATATGCCCTTGACAGGGTGGGTTATTATGGAGGACCCCTTCGTTTACCCCTTCTGCCGCCTTCTGAAGATCAGAAAAAGGAAATCGATAAATTAATTGAATCAATAGAAGCTACCAGGTGGTGCTGATAAGGGTTGTATAATGTATTATGAACTCTCGGATATTAAATAAATGACAGTTCAGGACAAATAAATGACATTTCAGGACAAATAAACAAAGGGAGGTTTTCAAATGCTAAGAACAAAAAAACTTGTAATGATACCGGGTCCTACACCAGTGGTTCGTTCTATCCAGGATCAGATGGGAAGGGAAACAGTCGCCTTCGGTGATTCAGGATTTGTGGAGGATTTTTCCGAAGTTCTTCAGGACCTGAAGAGTCTGTGGAGTTGTGACGGAGAGGTCTTTGTCTTCGCCGGATCAGGTACCCTCGCTATGGAAATGGCCATAGCCAACACCACAAAAAAGGGAGAAAGCGTTCTCATCTGTTCCAACGGATTCTTCGGAGACCGATTTATCGACATGTGCGAGAGAAAAGGTCTCGACGTGGACGTCCTTTCAGTTCCCTGGGGGACCAGTGTTACAGCAGAGATGGTAGAGGCAAAACTTAAGGAAAAGAAATATCACGCAGTTACAGTAACTCATGCCGAAACATCCACAGGAGTAGCAGCCCCCATAGCCGAGATCGGAGAAGTAATGAAAAAGCATCCTGACACCATATATATTGTGGATGCAGTGGCAGCAGCAGCAGGAATGGAAGAATATGTAGATCCCATGGGAATAGACATACTTCTCACCTGTTCTCAGAAAGCCTTTGGAGTTGCTCCTGGCCTTGGCATACTGTGGGCAAGCAAAAAGGCAATGGCCAAAAGAGAGAGCCTCGGCAGGATTCCAGAATCCTACATAGACTTCGACAAGTGGCTGCCAGTCATGCACGATCCCAGAAAATACTGGGGAACTCCTCCCATCAACATGATCTGGGCATTCAAGGAAGCAATCCGGATTATCAGGGAAGAGGGTATTGAGGAAAGATATGACCGTCATGTAAGACAGGCAGCCATGGTGGATTCTGCCATGGAAGCTCTAGGGTTTCAGGTAGCTGCAGAAAAAGCACACAGGGCACCCACTCTCTCTGTTTACAAGTATCCCGAAGGAGTTGACATAGACGACGCAAAATTCCGATCTATCCTCGGAGAAGAGGGAGTGGAATCAGCCGGTTGTCTTGGCGAGTACAAGGGAATAGCCTTCAGAATGGGTCACATGGGCAATATCGACAAACATACCCTTGTCTCGGCCATTGCTGCAGTTGAGAGGGCATGTATGAGAAGTGGCATTGATATCGAACCGGGTGCGGGAGTTGCAGTGCTTCAGAAGGGACTCATAAAGGAATAGTTCGGGCAGAAGACTGGTTTTAGTGTCCTTGCCTGTTCACTTCTACATAATATCTGGGGGACATTTTCATGCTTTTAAAAGCTGATTGTCCCCCTTTTTTATATTATTTACCGTACTTAGGAGGTCTGCAATGATCTCTTTGAATTTCCATTTTTCATCTGGAATTTACTGGTATTGTTTTCCTTCAAATAACAAAAACAGAACAGGAGGTTGAGGATAAATATGAAAGATTTTGTGTATAAATGTACAGGTTGTGATAAAACTTATCCAGGGCCTGGTCCATTGTACAGATGCAAACAGTGTGGAGAACCTTTAGAGGTAGTTTTTGAGGGAGATAAGACAATTTCCCAAAATGGCTTGAGTGACCAGACCATGATAGAACGTTACAGCAGTTTTTATCCCTTTGATAAAACAGCAACAGAGCTTTCTTTGGGAGAAGGATTTACTCCCCTTGTGAAGTCACGGAAAAACGCGGATAAATATGGAGTTGGATGGGTTTATTTCAAAAATGAAAGTGCCAATCCAACATGGTCATTCAAGGACAGAGGTAGTATAACCGGTGTCATGCATGCTCTTGAGACCAGGTACAAGGCTATCGGTACAGTTTCGACAGGTAACATGGCGGCATCTGTTGCAGCTTATGGTGCAAGAGCTGGTATAGAGACTTTTATTCTTGTAAAAAATAATTTGCCAGAGGAAAAGATCAACCCCATAGCTGTTTACGGTGCAAAGGTTATAAAGGTCAACGGAGATTATGGACAGCTCTATTATGACAGCCTTGAGGCAGGTAGAGAACTTGGTATCTATTTTATTAATTCCGACTCTCCTTTCAGGGTTGAAGGATCTAAAACCATAGCCTTTGAGATTTTTGAACAAATGGGCATGGAGGTCCCTGATCATGTTATTGTCCCAACAAGTGCGGGAGGTAATATAAGGGGAATCTTCAAAGGATTCAGAGAACTTAAGGATACAGGTTTCGCGGATAGAATACCAACAATTATATGTGCACAGGCGGAAGGATGTTCTCCTATAGCAGAAGCCTGGAAGAAAGACAAGAGAAAAATTGAAAGAATAGAGAATCCCGAAACTATAGCACACGCTATTGAGAATCCCTTTCCTCCCAGTGGCAATGAAGTGTTGAGAATGCTCAAATCTCCTGGTGGATTCTGTGTCTCCCTTTCTGATGAAGAGATCCTTGAAGCACAGAAAGACCTTGCAGGGGAGGGAATATTCGTTCAGCCGGCATCCGCAACTACTCTCGCGGCTATTCAGAAACTACAGAAAGACAGTTATTGGACTGGTTCAGAGAAGATAGTATCAATATTGACTGGAAGTGGGTTGAAATATACATCCGTTTTTAAAAAAATGAACCTTCAAACCTACAGTTGCAACTTGAAAGAACTTAAAGAACAGTTAAAGGAAATGCAAAATTAACAGAAAAGTCAGGATTGTTCTTTTAGTGTATAATTCCTTATTGCGTCAATAGTCCTTTCCATGCCGTTC
>Ga0102929_1000458_pt1 | contig 23808 bp, 22 predicted proteins | sample SalPonR1_B_D2_MG_FD_78510 | JGI IMG/M metagenome (GOLD analysis project Ga0102929, IMG submission 78510) | Salt pond soil microbial communities from South San Francisco under conditions of wetland restoration - Salt Pond MetaG R1_B_D2_MG | ecosystem: Environmental > Aquatic > Marine > Intertidal... | reverse complement strand
GGCTGAGGGCCGGGGGCCCCGATGCGGCCGACCAGGGCCGTGGTGGCGTACCCGACGCCCACCAGCAGGAGCGCGAGGAGCGCCTCCAGGAGGGTCGGCATGACCATGTCGGTCGGCAGATCCTCGAGGTCGACCGTCTCGCCGCTCTCGACGTACCGGACGACGATCGCGTCCGGGGCGTCCAGTCCGCTCCCTTCGTCCACGACCTCGACCGCCTGGCCCTTGATGAGCATGCCGGGCTCCGGCACGCGCACCGTCTGGAAGGGCCACAGACCCACGACCGCACCGACCAGAAGCCCGAGCAGCACCCCGAGGGTCTGGAGTCGGTAGCGGGCGAAGAGCCACCGGAGCACTCGGCTGACCACGGCGATTCCGATCCCCACCCCGAGGCCCACCGGAAGAATCACTCCTGCCCCGACCGCGACGATCGCGCCGCCGTCGCCCGCCGAGAGCGCCGCGCGAAAGGCGTCGACCCCTTCGAGAATCGGTACGTACGCGCCGAGGACCAGGAGGAGGTACCCGCCCGACACCCCGGGAAGGATCATCGCGGCCGCCGCCGCCGTGCCCGCCACGAAGAGGATCATCCAGCCCTCCGAACTCCCTCCCCCGCCCCCCCGGATCTGGGCCCACGCGAGCAGGACCATCGCCAGGAATCCCACGACCGCGCCGGCTCGGACCACGCCTCGCCCCGACCCCTCTCCGCGAACCTCCACCGCCGCATCCACGAGCGCGCGAATCACCGGAATCCCCCCCAGGGTCAGGCCGATGAAGAGCGAATACATGACCCAGCGGTGCGTCACGACCAGCTCTTTCACCGGTCCCGCGAGGAAGAGGATCGCAGCCATGGCCGACACCCCGACGCTGCCGAGCGTCAGGAGCGTCGATCGATCGAATCGGAGCGACGTCGCGCGGGCCACCGCCTCGATGAACCGCTCGTAGATGCCGACCGCGAGCAGCATCGTGCCACCGGAGATCCCGGGGACGAGGTTGGCGAGGCCCATCAGCGCCCCCCCGAAGAGCCCACGCGGGATCAGCGAGGCGGGTGTGTCGGGTGCGGAGTCTCGGTGCACGGGGCGGGTCGGGTCGAGTGGGACGAATGTCCGGGGTTCGCGCAGCACGACGCACTCCCCGCTCGCCCAAGGCTACCCCGCTCCTGTCGTGGGGCCAAGGGCGGACCCAGGTCGCGGCGGTCGATCCGGTCAGGTAGCCGCTCGAAGCAGGGTGCTCACCACGACCTCACCCCCGAATCGGACTCGCCGCCTCCGCCACCCGCCACGTCGGAGACGGATCGTGCCCGACCCCGAACAGTCGGAGCGACGCCTGCATGATCGGTCCCATCAGCACGGCGAAGAGTACCGTACCCAGCCCGATCGGCCCCCCCAGCGCGAATCCGACCATGAGCACGACCAGTTCGATCGAGATCCGTGTCGCCCGAAGGCTCCTCCCGAACTTCCGTGACAGCGCGAGGACGAATCCGTCCCGGGGTCCCGCACCGAGACGGGCCCCGATGTAGGTGGCGGACGCCAGTCCGACCAGGACCAGTCCCGCGCAGAAGGTCGCGACACCGAGGACCCCGCCGGGGCCGTGGGGAATCCAGGGTTGAACCCGGATGAGATCCACCCACGGGCCCACGATCAGCATGTTGCTCACGGTGCCGATCCCCGGTCGGACGCGCATCGTGAACCAACTGAACAGGATGAGCAGAGCTCCCACCACCTGGCTGACCCGACCGAAGGACCAGCCGGTCCGGATGCTCACGCCCTCGTGAAAGGACGACCATGGGTCGAGACCGATCCGAGCCTCGAGCATGACCGCAAGCCCGAGTCCGAGGAGGAACAGTCCGAGCTGGAGTCGAGCGAAGTACCTCGGGAAACGCAGATTCCAGAGGGACCTCCACGACGCGGCACGGGGACGCCATGCGTTCGAAGTCACTCGCGGGGCTCTCCGGATGCGTGGCCCGAGTTCGCCGAGTCACGACAGGGACACGCCTGAATCACCGGCAGGGCGCACGATCTGCCGTCCAGCGGCCCGGCAGTCACGCCGGATCGCCGAAGGACCTGCCGGGCGTCAACCTATCCGCGAAGGGGACGTCCGCAAGCACCGCCGAGACCCTGCGTCTACAGGAACGAGCCCGGAGCCCACGGGGGAGGGACGGGACCGGGCGATGTCACTGGATCGTCACGACCCGGTGATCCGGGCGAAGTCCAGCCCCGTCACGATGCCCACGACCTTCCCCTCGTCCATGACGACGATACGCCGGACGTCCATGCTGGCGGCCTGGGCCGCCGCTCGATGAACGGGCGTTCGGCTCGTCAGAATGAGGATGGCGGGGCTCATGACCTCCTCCACCGGCGTCTCGCGCCGGGCGTCCCGCGCCTCCATCGCCTCGAACTCGCTGAAGACCCCGACGGGCCACCCCTCGTCCACCACCACCAGGCCCGTCACCCTCGCCTTGCCGAGACGCTCGGTGGCCAGCGAGACGGGTTCGGAGGCGCGGACCGTGAACACCGGGGAGGACATGAACTCGGCGAGGGGCTGGCTCATCCTCTTGTCCGAGATCGCTCGCATCAGATCCCGTGTCGTCACGACTCCCGCGGTGCGCCCATCCTCGACGTCCAGGAAGACCCGGTGCACCCTGTCTCGGACCATGAGCTGTGCCACCTGGGACAGCGGCGTCTCGGCAGACACCGTCGTCGGGGACGTCTCGATTTCGTCCCCGGCCGACCGATCCGGCAGGACCAGCAGAGGCGACCGCGGCCGGGTGCCGGATTCCCGGGTGCCCATCCGGATGAGATCGGCGCGGGAGAGAACGCCGACGACATGCCCCGAATCATCCATCACGGGAAGCGCCGACAATCCGGATTCCCGAATCCGCCGATGCACCTCGTCCAGCGAATCCCCCTGGTGAACGGATACGAGAGGGGACGACATGTAGGTACGTGCTGGGATCTCGAAGTTGGCCATGAAGACGCGGTTCCGCGGTATCGGTCGGGAGAGGAGGGCGGGCAGTGATCGAGCGTATCCAACTACGTGGCGGACGTCGAGTCACGCGGTCCCCGAGCGTCAGGTCCCGTTGTCCGGCAGCATCGCATCTTCGGGCCCTGTCTCCCCCCTCAGACGACTGATCACGTGCGCCGCGTTGATCAGTCCGATATGGCTGTAGGCCTGGGGATAGTTTCCGAGCTGCTCGCCGCTCACGGGCTCGATCTCTTCCGCCAGCAGCCCGGTCGGGCTCGCGTGCCGCAGCACCGACTCGAACACCTCGACCGCCTCGTCGAGCTTCCCCTGCAGCGCCAGCACCTGCGCGAGCTGGAAGGTGTTGACGCAGAAGGCCCCCTCGCCGCCCGACTCGTCCGGCACTCCGTCGGGCGACCGGTACCGGTAGACGAGCCCGGTGTCCGGATGCGTCAGCCCGCCGCGCTCGACCGGCTCACGGATCCGCTCGACCGTCGAGATCACCCTCGGATCGTCGGCGGGCAGAAAACGCACGATCGGAATCACGAGGTTGGCGGCGTCGAGGTCTCGCGTTCCGTAGGACTGCACGAAGGCGCCGACCTCCTCGTTCCAGCCCCTCTCGAGGATGTCGGCCCGCACGGCGTCACGCTCGGTGCGCCACCACCCCACGTCGGCGGCCGGGTCGTCCTCGAGGCCGAGCTCCTCCGCGGCCCGGACCGCCCGGTCGAGCGCCACCCAGCACATCAGCTTGCTGAACACGAAGTGCCGCGGCTCGGTGCGCACCTCCCACGGGCCGCTGTCCGGCCGTCGCCAGTTCGCGGCGACCCAGTCGGCGAGGCGCACGGCGAGCTCCCAGATCCCCTCGGTCATCTCGTGCCTGCGCCGCCAGATGTGAATCGAGTCGAGGACCTCGCCGTAGACGTCGGTCTGGAGCTGATCGACCGCGCCGTTGCCGATCCGCACGGGCGCCGAGCCCCGGTAGCCCTCGAGGTGGTGCAGTACCTCCTCGTCCAGGCGCAGCTCTCCGCCAACCCCGTACATGATCTGCAGGAAGTCGGCCTCCCTCCGGCAGACCTTCTTCAGATATCCCATGTACCGGTCGAGTTCTCCGAACTTCCCGAGCGCGTGCAGCGAGAAGAGCGTGAAGGTGGAGTCGCGCAGCCACGAGAAGCGGTAGTCCCAGTTCCGCTCGCCCCCCAGTTCCTCGGGCAGGGAGGTGGTCGGCGCGGCCACGATCGCACCCGTGGGCTCGTGGATCAGGAGCTTCAGGATCAGCGCCGAGCGCTCGACCATGGCGCGATAGGCGCCCTCGTAGCGCAGTCCGGAGGACCACTCGATCCACTCGGTACGGGTCGCCCGCAGGCGCTCACGACTCCGGTAGTCCTCCACGGGCCAGACCTCGTCGTCGTCGAACCGGACGACGAGCCAGGAACGCTGACCACGCCGCAGGACGAAGCGGCCGACCGCCGCGCCGCTCTCGGCATCGATCTCCCACTCGACCGGATCTCCCGTGGAGAGGGCGATGGAGTGCTCCACGCCGTCCGACGCGAGCAGGCCGTTCTCACGCGGGCGAATCCGCGCTCTGCGCCGGGCGTAGTCGAACGCCGGACGGAAGGTGATCTCGACCTCGATGTCGGCGCCCGTGGCCGCGAGCCGCCGGTGGATCTCCGGGGCGCCCTCGTCGGCGCGGTTCGAGTCGAGCGGCATGAAGTCGATCAGCTCGAGGTGGCCGTCGTCCTGCCGGAACTCGGTCACCAGGACGTTCGTGCCCTCCTCGTAGCGCTGCGCGGATTCGTACGCCCCCACGGGCTGCACCGAGAAGTGACCGCCGATCCGATGATCGAGAATCCGGGCGAAGACACTCGGGGAGTCGAAGCGCGGAAGGCAGGCCCAGTCGATCGAGCCCCGGCGGCTCACGAGGGCCGCCGTCCGCATGTCGCCGATGAGCGAGTAGTCGACGATCGGGAGGTAGTCCGCCATGCTCAGGCGCCGCTCCCGCGCCGCCCTGCAGGCGGGTCGGCATCGTGGGCGATCTTCGCCTCGGCGCGCAGCCGGTAGAGCCGGTCCAGGAGGGACGCGACGTCCTCCTGGCTCTTCAGCGCGTGGGTCGCCGCCGTCTCGCCGGGTCCCACCTTCACGGTCACGTCGGGGAGCGCCAGCCGCTCGAACGCCGCCTCGTCGGTGACGTCGTCACCCACGAACACCGTCACCAGCTCGCCCTCCTCGCCCGGTCGCATCAGCGTGTCACGATACGTCACGAGCGCCCGGCCCTTGTCGGCTTCCATCGCGAGGAACTCGACCACCTTCTTGCCCTCCTTCACCGTGGCTCCCATCGCCGCGAGCCGTTCGAGCGCCGAGGTCCGAACGGACGCCTGCCTCGACTCGGCCACGTTCCGGTAGTGGAGGGCGAGGCTGAACGGCTTTCGCTCGAGACTCACGCCCGGCACGTCGCGGGCGAGGTCGGCGAGGGCCGACGCGTACGCCTCGACATCGGGGTGGGGCTCCGAGGCGCCGTCCGGCAGTTCGGCCCCGTGGCTACCGATCAGCACCACGTCCGAGGGGGTGGAGCCGAGTCGCGACGCCAGGTCCGATCGGGCCCGGCCGGAGATCACGACCACATCCGTGCGCGGGAGCGAAACGAGGGCGGTCAGCGACTCCAGCGCCCGGGGATCGGCCGCGGCCGCCTCGTGGTCGCTCACGATCGGCGAGAGGGTGCCGTCGAAGTCGCAGGCGACCACGAGCCGCTCCGCCCGGGCGGCGGCCACGAGTGCATCGTCGAGGTCGGGGGGCAACGCGTCCGCCGTGTCGGTCATGCGTCGAGGGCCTCGAGACAGCCGCGAGACCATCGGTAGACGTCGTAGTGACGCACGCCCTTCCGCAACGGCGCCATCCGGCGCGCCTGCTCTTCCCTGGATGCCGTCACGGCGTAGCGGAGGGTATCCGCCAGACCGTCGAGGTTCAGCGGGTTCACCTGTACGGCCTGCTCCAACTCGACCGCCGCACCCGCGAACTCGCTGAGCACGAGAAGTCCGTCGTCGTCCGTCCGGGAGGCGATGTACTCCTTCGCCACCAGATTCATGCCGTCCGCGAGGGGCGTGACGATCATCACGTCCGCGGCCCGGTAGGCGGCGACGAGCTGCCTGAACTCGAGGTGCCTGTACATGTAGACGACCGGCGTATATCCCGGCCGGCCGTACTCGCCATTGATCTGACCCACGAGCCGCTCCACCCGCTCGCGCTGTTCCATGTACTGGATCAGCTTTTCCCGGCTCGGCACCGCAACCTGCACCAGCACCGTCTTCGCGGCCTCCTCGGGGTAGCGCTCGTGGAAGGTCTGCAGGGCGCGCAGCCGATGGTCGATGCCCTTCGTGTAGTCGAGCCGGTCGACGCCCAGCATCACCGTGTCGGCCGGGGCGAGGCTCTCACGCAGACGCGCCGCGGTCTCGATCACGTCCGGCGTGCCGGCGGCCGTCTCGAACCGGTCCGCGTCGATCGAGATCGGGGCCCACTGGAGACGGACCCTCCGGCCCTCGACCGCCAGGTCGTCCCCCGCGGGTTCGGCGTTCGAATACCTCAGCGCCGCATCGCGGAAGTTCGTGATGCTCTGCCGGGTCTGGAAGGCCAGGACATCGGCGCCGAGGAGACCCTCCAGAACCCGGCTCCGCCACGGCAGGTAGGCGAACAGCTCGACCGGCGGAAAGGGAATGTGCAGGAAGAAGCCGATCGTCGATTCGGGCCGCAGCCGCCGTAGCGCCGCCGGGACGAGCTGCAGCTGATAGTCGTGGACCCACGCCGTCCCTCGGGGCTCGAGCGCCTCGGCGACCGCCGCAGCGAATCGCTCGTTGATCCGCTCGTACGGGCGCCACCAGTGTCGGTGGTAGTCGGGCGAGCGAATCGCGTTGTGGTAGAGGGGCCAGAGCGTGTTGTTGCAGAATCCGAGGTAGTACTGCTCGATCTCCTCCGCATCGAGCGGCACCGAGCGCAGGTGCATCCCGTCGTGGTCGAAGGGATCGGGCGCGTCGTCCGGTGCACCGGTCCAGCCCACCCACACGCCGTTCCGTTCCCTCAGGATCGGCACGAGCGCGCTGACCAGACCGCCGGCGCTCGTCGTCCATCCGCCCCCCTCCGCGTCGCGGGTGACCGGGAGCCGGTTGGCGACGACCACGAACCTGCTGACCGCGCTCACGTTCGGCACGGCGGGCACGCGCGTGCCCGGTCCGGGAGCCCGATGATCGTCGCTTCGCAGTTCATGAAGTCCAACCTGTGCAAGGCACAGGCTGCACGAAAGCCGCGGACCGGCTGATCGCATGTGGCGGGCGGGGGCTGGCTCCCGTAGGCTATCGGGGCGCGGGCGGGTTCCCTTCGTCCGCGCGGCCCGCGACGCCGCCCACCTCCGGAGACCCCATGGCCCGCCTCGTCCATCTCGCACTCTCGATCCTGCTCCTCGGTGCGCTCGTCGCGCCCGGCTCGGCACAGTCCGGTTCGTTCGGCAACGCCGTCCTCGTCGACGGCGACGAGCTGATCGTCGGGGAGCCGAACAACAGCTTCCGGCCCGGCACCGTCTACCTGTATGGGAAACAGGGTGGGGCGTGGGTGGAGACGGGTCGGCTGACCGCGCCGGACGCGGAGGTCGCCGACGGGTTCGGGGCCCTCCTGGCCTCGAACGGCACCACGCTCTTCGTGGCGAGCCGTGACGGTCGCATCGACGCCTTCGAGCGCGCGGGCACCGGCTGGGCTCACGCGTCCGTGCTCGACACCGGGGGGCTCGAGACACTCGACCCCCGCTGCAACTACAACGGCTTCTGCGGCGTCGACTTCGGGCTCGCCATGGCCGCCGCGGGCGACTGGCTTCTCATCGGCCAGAGCGGGGTGCAGACGGATCAGAGCAAACTCGCGCTTCGCGTCAGCAGCGGTGAGGGCGACGCGGACACGCCGGCGGGGATGGTCTACGCATATCGCCGCGGACCGGACGGAAGCTGGTCCGAGGCGCAGCGCTTCCAGGCTCCGGCTTCCGCGAGTGGCGACGCCTTCGGGGCCGCGATCGCGATGACCGAGGGTCGCGTACTCGTGGGCGCTCCGCTCGCCGCGGTGGGCGAAGGCGACGACGCGGCCGAGGCCGCCGGGCAGGTCTTCGAGTATCGACTGCGCGACGGGACGTGGCAGGCCACGGGCGAGCTCCCGGTGGAGGCCGAGGCGAACGCGTCGTTCGGCTCCTCGATCGCCATGGTGGACGACCGGGTACTCGTGGGCGCGCCGAGGGCCGGTCTCGGTGTCGGCGCTGCGTACATGTACCGGGTCGCGGAGGACGGCAGCGGCTGGTCCGGACCGACCCGGATCGACGCGCCCGACCCGGAGGAGGCCGACGTCTTCGGCCACGCGGTGGCGATCGCGGGAGACGACGTCTGGGTCGGGGCCCCCGTCGATCGAGGCATCGAGACCGGGATGACCCTGGTCTTCTCGGACGCCCTCACGGACACCGGGGCGCGCACCTTCCGGTTCTCGGAGGAGGAGACCAACACGGAGGATTCCTTCGGACACCGCATCGCCTCGGACGGGGACGTCGTCGCCGTCACGGCGTCGGGCCTCGACCACCAGGCCGGAGGGGTCTTCGTCTACGAACGGAACGGCGCCGGGACATGGGAGCAGACCGACCTCCTTCTGAGCCCGCCCGACGCAATGGCGTCGGTCACCGGAGCGGAGCGCCCGTGCTCCGAAGACGGGTCGGTCGAGCAGTTCGACTGCGACGACATCGAGCTGTACGCCTACATCCCCGGCTCGATGCTGACCGCGCCCGAGCGCGCTCGCGGGGTCCGGGCCAACGACAACTGGGGCTGGACGGATGCCGAGACGGGGCGCGAGTACGCCCTCGTCGGCCGCAACGACGGCACCTCGTTCATCGACATCACCGACCCCACCCAGCCGGTGCTGATCGGCGACCTCCCGAAGACGCCGAACACGCCCCGCTCCCAGCTGTGGCGCGACATCAAGACGTACAGGGACCATGCGTTCATCGTCGCCGACGGCGCCGGGGCGCACGGGATGCAGGTCTTCGATCTGACGCGACTGCGTGACGTCGAGAATCCACCCATCCTCTTCGAGCCGGACCTCCTCTACCGGGGTGACGGCGGCAACGTCGTGGAAAGCACCCACAACGTCATCATCAACGAGGAGACCGGGTTCGCCTACCTCACCAGCCGGGGGTGCCAGGGGCTGCACATGGTGGACATCAGCGACCCGCTCGATCCGACCTTCGTCGGCTGCTCCGACCCGGGAGGCTCCCACGACGCGCAGTGCGTCGTCTACCAGGGTCCGGACGAGGACTACCGGGGCCGCGAGATCTGCCTCCGCATGTCGGGCAGCCGATTCCAGATCTCGGACGTCACGGACAAGTCGAACGCCGTGGAGCTCTCCCAGGCCACGCATCCAAACCCGGCGTACATGCACCAGGGGTGGCTGACCGACGATCAGCGGTACTTCATCATGAACGACGAGAGCGACGTGATCGCCGGGAACGTGGCGACCACGCGCACGCTCATCTGGGACGTGACCGATCTGGAGGATCCGATCCTCGCCCGGGAGTTCATGGGCTCGGACCCGGCAAGCGCCCACAACCTCTACGTGAAGGGCGACTTCACCTACCAGGCCAACTACAAGTACGGGCTGCACATCCTCGACACCTCGGATCCGCTGAATCCGGTCGAGGTCGGGAAGTTCGACACCGCCCCGTACGGGACCGGCCCGGGCTTCGGCGGCGCGTGGAGCACGTACCCCTTCTTCGAGAGCGGCGCGATCCTCGTCACCAGCATGCAGGAGGGGCTCTTCGTGCTGAAGAAGAGGACGCGGCCGATCACCTGACCTCGGACGCGTCTGGACCGACATGGTCGACACGTCCGACGAGATGATCTCCAGGATCGATCAGCGTCACCGCGACCGCGGCCTTCGCCACGTCCTCGACCGCGATGAAGGGGGTCCGCTCCGTTCCCGTCCGATCATCCTGACCCTGCCGCGGGCCACGTCCCAGCCGTTGGTCGGCTCGAACGCGGTGTCCATGAAGACACCGGGCCGCAGGATGGTCGCGGTCATCGAGCTCGCGCGGAGTCGATCCTCGACGATGCGCTTGTATCCGAAGAACCCGGTCGACTCCGCCGACGTCGGGATCGACACGAAGGTGAAGTTGCGCGCACCCGACGGCAGATCTCGCGGCCCGGTACGCCCGTCGCGCCGCTGACCAGGATGATGTGGTTCATCGGGACTCGCTTCGTCGGTCGTTCCGACACTCCCCGGGGTGAGATGACCCCCCGGGTGAGGTCCCCGGGTGGTTGGCGACAACGTGCCTTCGCGGGGGGCGAGGAGGGGCGTCCGGTCCTTCCGCTCGCGTCGCAGTGGTGCGGGGAGGAGCGGCTACAGCGACTGGAACGGCGAGTAGATCCGTACGTCGAGACCCTCGAGCCCCCCGAGCAGCTCCGGACTGGGGGTCCCGAAGACATCGGCCGACAGAACACACGTCTCGAGGAGTTCGCCCATCGTCTCTCCGAGGTTCGCCACATGCTCGAGGGCGGCGTCGGAGTCACGGTATTTCTCGTGCACGAGGCATACGTCGTGGTCCTCGCTGAAGAAGAAATCGTACTGCAACGTCCCCGTATCCCGGGTGCGAACCGAATCCATGCATTTCTCGGCGATACGCTTGAACTCGTCGAGCTTCCCCTCGTGGATCTTCAGCCGGGCGATGACCTGGAGTTCACTCATGAGGTGCTTCCTCGAGAAAGTGTGCGGCTGGACACGAAAGAGACGACGCCGGCGTGAATATCTTCAACTCGCGGCATTCTGCCGCCCCGGACTTGCGGGAGCAAGGCCGAATCACGGCAGGAGGTCGGGCGCCCTCGGGTCAGCGCGGACGCCGCCGGGCCAGGGTGCGATCCAGGGAGCGGATCAACTTGTCCGCCGCGCCGCTCACGGCCTGGTCCACGACCGCCGCCTCGTCGCTCACCGAGATCGGCTGGAGGCCGGCGATGCGGGCCTCGATCAGGCACCGCTTGTCCCTGGCGCCGGACCGCTGGTCGCTGTTCTGATCGCTGAGGTGGACCTCCACCCGGGTGAGCTGCTCGCCGAACCGAGTCAGGCTCTTCTCGAGGGTGTCCGTGACGCGTCGCACGAGATCCGCGTCCCCTTCGATATTGCTGTCGGTGTTCACCTGGATCTGCATCGAGTCATCCTCCTGGTCTGTGGTTGTGGAATCTGCCGTACCCCTGATCGTCGGATCGGCACCCCGGGGCAGCGGAGTGCCCGACGCGGATCGCTTGCTGGCGCGGGACGCGTCCTGCACGTTTGCCGAGAGTGCACGGAAGCACCGATCCGATCGTCTCTCCATACTTCTACAGGAGAAGAAGACCATGGGCTTCGCGCCATCCCCCATGAAGGTCCGCTCGTCCGCGTTCGATCCGCACGGTCGCATTCCCGAACGGCACAGCGGCGAGGGAGACGACCTCTCACCGCAGCTGGAGTGGACGGACCCGCCGGAGGAGGCGAAGGGGTTCGTGATCCTCTGTCACGATCCCGACGCACCGCTCTGCAAGCCCGGGAGCTACGGCTTCGTGCACTGGCTCCTCTACAACATCCCCGGATCCGTGACGAGCATCCCCGAGGGTGGAGGGACCGAATACACCGAGGGCCGGTCGGATTTCGACCGTGACGGCTATGGCGGTCCCATGCCGCCGGAAGGGCATGGCCCGCATCACTACTTCTTCTGGGTGATGGCGCTCGACGAGGAGCTGGACCTGGAGGCCGGCCTCACCATGGAACGGCTCCTGGAGAAGATCGAGCCGCACGTGATCGGCATGAACCGGCTGGTGGGAACGTACGAGCGGGGCTGAGCCCCGAGAGGTTGCTCCGGTGGACCCTGATGGGGAGACCCGTGGAGCTTCCGACTTCCTGGACGTGCACCTCTTCCCCGGTGCGAGCGTGGAGCGAACGAGCGAACAGAATGGTCCGCACGATCTCGAAGACCTCCTCGACCGTATCGAGGAGGCCGCTTCGGGCAAGGACCGGATCACGCTCGAGATGATCGTGGACGCGATGGGAAACCGCGCGTTCGGGCCGATGCTCCTCCTGGCGGGCATCATCACCCTGATGCCGCTCGTAGGGGACATCCCCGGCGTCCCGACCATGATGGCGGTCCTGGTCCTGCTCTCCGCCGTGCAGCTCCTGCTCCGTCGCGAGGGAATCTGGCTCCCCCGCTGGATTCTCGAACGGTCGATCGAGGGTCGGAAGCTGGAACGTGGCCTCGAGTGGGCCCGTCGTCCGGCCGGCACGCTGGACCGCTGGCTCCGGCCCCGGATCCCATGGCTCCTGCAGGGCCCGGGTCTGTGGGTCGTGGCGGTCGCGTGCATCACGATCGCCGCCGCGATGCCCGCGATGGAGCTGGTTCCTTTCAGCGCGAATACGGCGGGCATCGCCCTCACCGCCCTCGGGCTCTCCCTCGTGACGAAGGATGGCGTTCTGGCCCTCGTCGCCCTTGCCGTCACCGTCGGGGGCCTGGTGTTCGTCACATGGGGGTTGATGTGAGGGGCCCGTGACCACGGCTGCCATCGCGCCATGGATTCTCTACGGCGCCTACGGCTTCACCGGCCGACTCATGGCCCGGGAAGCCGTGACCCGCGGGCTTTCGCCCATCCTGGCGGGCCGGGATGAGGGGAAGGTGGAGGAGTTGGCCGGTGAACTGGGCCTGGCGGCCCGGGTCTTCGGCCTGGACGATCCCGACGAGCTCCGCCGGGGAATCCGGGGAGCCGCGCTGGTTCTCCACGCGGCCGGCCCCTTCTCCCGCACCGGCCAACCCATGGCCGCCGCCTGCCTGGCGGAAGGCGTCCACTACCTGGACATCACCGGCGAGATCGACGTCCTGGAGGGGATCCACGAACTGGATGCCCGGGCCAGGGCGGCGGGCATCCACATGGTGCCGGCGGTGGGATTCGACGTGGTCCCCACGGACTGCGCGGCGGCGCTGGCGGCCGAGGCCCTCTCCGGCGCCACGGCTCTGGACCTGGCCTTCGTCAGCAGCGGCGGGCCCAGCCGTGGAACGGCCCGGACGGCGCTGGAGCGCATGGACCAGGACGGCGCGGTACGGCGAAACGGAAAGATCGTGTCCATCCCCCTGGGCTCCGTACGCCGGACCATCCCCTTCTCGGACCGGCCCCGGGAGGGCGTGGCCATCCCGTGGGGCGACGTGAGCACGGCGTGGCGCTCCACCTGGATCCCGGATATCCGGGTCTTCGCCGTGCTGCCCCCGCGGGTTCTGCGTATCGGCCGGGTCCTCGGCCTGCTCCTCGAGCTCCCCCTGCTCAGGGGGCTGGTGCGTGCGGCGGTGGACGCCCTGGTCTCAGGCCCCGACGACGAGGAGCTGGCCCAGGGCTCCGCCCGGATCTGGGCCGAGGCCCGGCGGGAAGGCGAGGCCGACGACGGGTCGACGGGGACGGCCCGGGCGCAGGTCGAGCTGGTCACGCCCAACGGCTACACCCTGACCGCCCGGGCTTCGGTGGAGGCGGCTCGCCGGATCCTGGACGGCCAGGTACGGACGGAGCCCGGCGTGCACACCCCGTCCCGGGCGTTCGGCGCCGACTTCGTCCTGGGTCTGGACGGGGTGAAGCGGGTGGTGTGACGGGGCACCCTGCGGGCTCGGCCCACCCGGATCCGGGCCTCCACCGCGCTCGACTTGCGGACCCCACGGCGAACGTCGGATGTTGCGGCGACTTTCACAGGCCCCGCCCATGACCGACATCTCCGATCGTCTGAACGCCGGTCTCGACAGGTGCGGAGACGCCGACCGCTCCAATCATGAGGCCCAGCAGGCAGAACGCGGAGACGCGTGCGACGGTCGAGCGTGACATGTCTGAGATCCCGCTGGTGAGGAGAACGAAACGACGAATGTACTTCGGATCCCGGGGTCAGCGCCCTCCCCGCCGCGCAGCGATCTCGACGAGCCGTCGCAGCTCGGCGATCGGGTCCTCGGCGTCGTCCACCTGGAGCCGGAGGACCACGTCGTTGTTGAGCCACACGCCGCCGTCCTCCTTCACGATGAGCATGGCCGCCGACTGCATGCCCCGGGTGTCCCCACCGGCGGCCTGACCCGCTTCCAGGGCCGCCATGAGTCGAAGGGAAAGGTGCCCCTCGGTCTGATCGAAGGCGGCCACCATGTCCTCGACCACCGCCGGGCCGGCGAGGATGTTGCCCTGGGCGGACACGTGCCGGTCGACCACATGGCCCGCCCAGTCGCTGGCCTGCGGCCCGGTGTGCGTGGCGACGTTGCCGGCGGCGTCCATGACGGAGAACTGTCGACCCTCGATCGACCACCGGACCGGGTCCGGGTTCGGGTCCGCCGACAGGATCGTCTCCACGACCACCTCCGGAGCGTACCCGAGCTCGAGCAGCTCCAGCGCCTGAGGTCCGTAGCTCACGTCCACGATCGCCTGGGTGGCCACGACGCCGACCCCCGCCTTCGCCCACAGGACGCCGTTCCCGACCGAGAACACTCGGGACTGAACGGCCGCCCCGAGCTCGCCGGTGTCGGGGTCGTACCCGAGAATCGAGAAGGTCGCGACGGGGGGCCAGGGGAGCGTGTCCGCGGCGGGCGAGGCCTCGGTTGCGTGCTGTGCCGACGCCGGGGCAGCCGACAGGGCCACGGCCAGCACCAGGATGACGGCGGGGATCTGCGGGGTTCGGGCCAATGTCGTGGTCCTCATCGTCTGACCTCCGGGGGGAGAATCCTCGGCGGGACCTCCGGACCGCCAGCGTCCCGATGGTCGCCCGCTCCAGCCTCCCGTGAGAGTACACGGCGGCACCCGGGTGCAACAGCGCGGCATCGAGAGAGCGCGCCCGGCGTCGGCTGGATCTCGGTGCGGCGCGATCGGGACAGTCCGACGCTCGATCTGGTGCGGCTCCCCCCCCCCCGACGGGCGGAGGCGCTTGCCCGAAGAGTCCGGCCTGCTGAGACTCCCACCATGATCAACCGTTCAGCCGGAGCCGTCCGCGTGGAAATACTGGACGCCGCCGTCGTGCCAGTCTACCGGGCCATGACCCCGGCACAGCGCGTCGAGGCCGGACTGTCGGCGACGGACATGATCAGAGATCGACTCTACGCCACGATCCGGGGGACCCACCCGGATTGGACGGATGAGGCCGTCGCTCAGGCAGTTTCCGAACGGATGCTCGGTGCGCGCGTCTGAGTTCCTGTCCGACATCGTCCGCCGACTCGAAAGCGCGGAGTTTGAGTACGCGCTGGTCGGATCGATCGCCACGATGTCATACGGAGAGCCGCGGGCGACCCTCGACGTCGATGTCGTGATCGCGATGACCACGTCGGACTTCGAGGATCTGCAGGAGCTCTTCCCGGCTCCCGAATTCTATCTCTCCCCCGACGCGGCGAGAGAGGCGGTGCGCTCGAAGGAGCAATTCAACGTCATTCACCCCGGGTCCGGGATGAAGGTGGACTTTTTCGTGTCTGGTGATGCGGTGGAGGCGTCCCAGATCCGGCGCCGACTGCGACGCCTCATCCTGCCGGGCATCGAGGGGTGGTGCTCACCGCCCGAGGAGCTGATCGTCAAGAAGCTCAGCTACTACCAGCAGGGTGCCTCGGACAAGCATCTCCGCGACATCGCTTCGATGATTCGGATCTCCCCCCACGAGATCGACGTGGGGCGTGTTCGGGAGATGGCCGGCGAGGAGCTCGGGGCCATCCTGGACGGCGTACTGGAGGCCGCCGAGGACGATTGAAGTGGAGCCAGCCGGGCTCGAACCGGCGACCCATGCCTGCAGATCGATCATGAGCCGGGCCGAATCACGGCAAGAACACGTCTAACTCACGGGTAGAGCGCATGATCTGCTTTTCTTGCCCGACATCGATGCCGGAATCTGTCGGGGTGAAAAAGCCCGATCACGGGTCGAATTGTGCGCGACATGGCAAGGCGTCCAGAGAAGTGCCACGGGCCCTGGCCCGATACCCTGTGCCCAGGCTCCGTCCTACCGCGACACCCGGGGGCGCGACACCGGGCCGAGGATCCGGTCGAGGAACTCGTTCATGGCCGGGATCCGTACCTCGGCCGGAGGGATGTGACCGGCGCCCTCCGCAAGGACCAGCTCCTTCGGCTCGGACAGGAGTTCCCAGAGGGGCTGGGCCCGGGACAGCCAGGGATGCTCCTCGTCGTTCGAGCCGTTGATCATCAGTGTGGGCACGTCGAGGTAGGGGGCGAAGTTCACGTTGTCCGCCTCGGGCAGCGTCGGCTTCACCCGCTCGTCGATGCCCGCCCCGATGAGGACCGCGGCGCGATACCGATCGTCCAGCGCGGCGAACGACAGCCGCGACCCGGCGCCCCAGCTGGTGGCGACGTACGCGAGACGCTCGGCGTCGATGTCGTCCCGGGTCTCCAGGTAGTCGATCCCGAGCCGCAGCTCGGTCGCGTGCCGGACCATCAGATCGCGGAAGCCCACGGAGGGCGGCGGAGGGGGGCCCGCACCGGGTGGGAACGGCCGCTCGAGCATCCCCTGCATCACCACCGCCATCACCGCGCGGCCGGCCTGGATCGCGGGTCCGACGGTCCACTCGACGTCTTCGTGCATGCGCTCCGAGAAGAACACGCTCGAGCCCGGAACGAACACCATGGTCTGATAGGGGGGCGCCGCGGCGCGGGGCGTCCAGAGATAGATCAGGATCGAGTCACCCGCCGCCCCGTCGATCCACAGCCGCTCGCGGACCCATGCGTCCGTCTCCTCCACGTCGGTCACCCGCGGGCGAGGCGGGAGCGGGTCGTAGCGGTAGAAGTCCAGGAACGACTCGAAGGTCGCCCGATCCACCGGCTCGTAGTCCGGCGGCCGCACATCGAGATCGATCGGGGATCGGCCCTGGTCCGCCTCTCCCTCGGACCTCGCGCACCGGAAGCCCAGTCCCTGGGAGGTGAAGTGCGGCGGCTCGGACGCATACTCCGTGTAGAGATACGACGGGCCCTGCCACGAGCCACCGGTCACCGCTCGACCTTCTCCATACCGGTTCAGCGTCCACTCGGACACGTTGCCGGCCATCCCATAGGCGCCGAAGCGGCTGACGCCGAAGGGGAAGGCGTCCACCGCCACCGGGCCCTCGCTGTTGAAGTTCGCGCGGCGCCCACCCCCCTGGGTCGTGGACTGGATTCCCCACGGCATGGCCACGCCCTGGCGCGCGACGAGGCCTGCGCGAGCCGTCATCTCCCACTCGAACACCGTGGGCAGTCGACCACCGTCCCAGCGACAGTAGGCCTGCGCTTCCCACCACGTGACCCCGGAGACCGGCAGGCGGTCGGCGCCGTCGGGGAACCTCCCCCTCGACCACTCCCTGGGCCCCGGAAGTCCGGTCCGGTCCACCAGGGTCGCGGGCAGCGTCGCGCGGTCGGCGTCGGGTACGTCCGTCCACCACCGGTCGTCGCCGTAGCCGCCGTCCGTCATGAAGGCCAGGAACGCGTCGTTCGCCACCTCCGTGCGGTCGATGAAGAAGGGCTCGAGCGATGCCGAGAGTGTGGTCGGCGCGTCGGGGCTCGAGAGCTGGTAGTCACCTCCCGGCACCGGCACCATCCCCTCCGGCACGAGGTACGCGGGAGTCAGGGTGAGGTCGATCGGCTCCACCGTCGCGACCGACCCCGCGAACTCCCGAATCAGCTCGCTCGAGAGGTTCATCTCGACCGGGTGGTACTCGTCGAGCTCGACCATCAGTCGATGGTCGGCCCTCGGAAGGCGCACTCGCTCCAGCGGCGTGACCCCCAGGGAGACCGGCTCCGGGGCCTGCGCCGACTCCGGATCGAAGCGCTGGACCCTCACCTCGGCCCCGGCCGGGTCCGACGCGATGCCGTAGACGTCGGAGGTGGCGGTCATGAGATCCACCAGGGCGGAATCCCCGGCGATCCAGCGCTCCGCGGCGACGGCCCGATCGTAGGCTTCGACGTAGCGGCCCTCGTCCACGAGCGCGGCGATCTCCGGGAGGGCGGCCCGCGCCCCCGCCCTCTGCATCGTCCGCCACCCGAACCAGCCCCCCACGGCCAGCGCGATCACCGCGAGAGAGAGAACCGCCACGGACACGCGGCGAGATGTACCCCCTGGTGCCGTCTCGGGAACACGACACGCCTCGGCGAACGCCGCGACCGAGGGGAACCGATCCTCCGGATCCTTCTCCAGCGCCCGTGCCACGGCCCGCGTCACATCGGCCGGTACCTCCGGGCGGCGCGCCGACACCCGCGGCGGTCGCTCGGTGAGGGCCTTCGCCAGCACGCCCTGCAGGGACTCGGCCTCGAAGGGGCGCGTCCCGGTCAGCATTTCGAAGGCCAGACACCCCAGGGCGTAGACGTCGCTCCGGGCGTCCACCGGCCGATCCGCCTCGATCTGCTCCGGACTCATGTACCATGGGGTGCCCACGGAGAGACCGGTCGCCGTGTGGCGGTCGGTGCCCAGATCCGACAGCGCCAGCGCCACCCCGAAGTCCGCGACGAGGGCCTCGCCCTCGCTCAGCAGGATGTTCGCCGGCTTCAGGTCGCGGTGCACGACCCCGCGTGCATGCGCATGGGAAAGGGCCGTCGCCACGTCGTCCACGACGCGAAGGGCCTCCCCCACGGGCAGCGGCCCCTCCCGGTCCAGGCGGTCCCGCAGCGATTCCCCCTCGACGTACGGCATCACGTAGAAGGGACGTCCCGCGGCCTCGCCCGAGTCGAAGAGGGGGAGGATGTGCGGATTCTGGAGATTCGCGGTCGTGCGGATCTCGCTCAGGAACCGGTCCACGCCCACCAGCGCGGCAAGCTCCGCCCGGAGGACCTTGAGGGCCACCCTGCGATCGTGCTTCAGATCGCTGGCCAGGTAGACCTCCGCTGTGGCCCCCTCCCCGAGCACCCCCTCGATGCGATATCGATCGGCAAGGTCCTCGACCAGGTCGTCCGCCGGACTCGGGGGGGTGGGATCGCGGGTCATGGAGTCATGATGGGTCGATACGCCGGGGATCGGCCAGTCTGCCTCGGATGCAGAGGGGATCTCGATCTGATACGAGTGGAGCCAGCCGGGCTCGAACCGGCGACCCCCGGCCGTGACCCTGGCCCGCCTCACCACGTTGCCGTCTCGAAGCGTCCCACACCGGTTGGATTTCCTGATCCTCAGGGGGCGAAAAGGTTCGCCAGACCCCTGCTCCATCCCCGGAAGCGGTACGTTTCGGCCCCCGGGTTCGCCCCGGGTCCGGCGACGAGACGCACGCACGCCCAGCACCGAGCCCCCTCCGAGGAGCCTCCATGAAGATCGCGATCCTGTCCCGCGCACCCGCCAGCTACAGCACCCGACGACTGAGAGAGGCCGCGGTGAGTCGCGGCCACACGGTGAAGGTCCTCGACACCCTCAAGTTTTCCATCGACGTGGAGAGCGGCGCGCCCCGCCTCTTCTACGGGTCCAGGCCCCTGTCCCGCTACGACGCCGTCATCCCGAGGATCGGTGCCTCGATCACCTACTTCGGCACGGCCGTCGTCCGGCACTTCGAGCAGCTCGACGTCTACACCCCGAGCCCTGCCAACGCCATCGCGACCTCCCGGGACAAGCTCCGGGCCTTCCAGGTCCTGAGCCGACACCACGTCGGGCTCCCCCACACCGCCTTCGCCCGCCGCCGGCAGGACGTCCTGCCCGCCATCGAACGCGTCGGCGGTGCGCCCGTCATCATCAAGCTCCTGGAGGGGACCCAAGGAGTGGGCGTGATCCTGGCCGATTCGGTGAAGGTCGCCGAGGCCATCGTCGAGACCCTCCAGAGCACCAGGCAGAACGTCCTGATCCAGAAGTTCGTCAAGGAGAACGCCGGAACCGACGTCCGGGCCTTCGTGGTGGGAGGCGAGGTGGTGGGCGCCATGCGCCGGGTCGCCCAGGGCGGCGACTTTCGGAGCAATGTGCACCGGGGCGGGCTCGCGGAGCCCATCGAACTCGAGCCCGCCTACCGGGAGACCGCGATCCGGGCCGCCCAGATCATGGGCCTCAAGATCGCCGGGGTGGACATGCTGGAAGGGGAGGACGGCCCCCAGGTGATGGGGGTGAACTCCTCCCCCGGCCTCGAGGGAATCGAAGGGGCGACGAAGCTCGACATCGCCGGCGCCATCATCGACTACATCGAGCGCCAGGCGGGCTTCCCGGAGCTCGACGTCCGTCAACGTCTCACGGTGACCAGCGGCTACGGCGTCACCGAGCTTCAGATCGGAGAGAGCTCGGAGATGGTGGGCCACTCGATCGAAGAGTCCGGGCTCAGGGCCAAGGATATCGTCGTCCTCGCCCTCCATCGGGGAACCACGGTCATCCCGAACCCCAAGGGCACCCGGATCCTCGAGGACGGCGACCGCCTGCTCTGCTTCGGCAAGCTCGAATCGATGCGGGACCTGGTGCCGGCACGGCGGGCGAAGGGACGAAAGAAGGTCGCGCCGCTGGAGACGGAGATCGAGGCGACCCCCGGCGCGGTCGTCGGGGACGTTTGAGCCCACACGGGAGTTCGGGGAGCTCTGTGATCCCGCCCGCGGAGGCTGAGAGCCAGATGTCCCGCCGACGGATCCTGGCCGGCGTCCTCGCTCGACACCCGTCCCTCGACACCGACGAAATGACACGAGTCGCCCCGGCCACATCCTCATCGGAGCGACGCGTGCTCCGTTGCGTGTCGGACCGACCCGAGGTCATATGTCAGCTTCTTCCGCACTCCCCCCGCACGGTGAACCCATGGCCGAGCGCCACGAAACCAACGACCTCCTGATCGACGCCTGGGCCCACTTCGCGGGCAGCTTCCCCACGGGCACCGTCGAGCGACGAGACGGCGTGGTCATGACGCTGGCGAATGTACTGCTCCCCTTTCTCAACATCTGTCATCTGGAACGCGCCCCGGAGAATCTGGACGTTCTGCGCAGTCAGCTCCGTGTCGGTGTCGACGCCGCCCGGAAGGGTGGGAACCCGTGGATGTTCTCGCTCTGTGGCGACTGGCTTCCGGATGGGTGGCGGCAGACGGTGACCACCGAAGGTCTGGAGGTCGGCATGACCCTCACCGGAATGACCACGGATGCGCTGCTGCCTCCACGGCGGCCGCTGGCCGACCTGGACATCCGTCGGGTCGATGACGCGCGCACGGCCCGAGATATCGCCGAACTCAACGCACATGCGTACGACATGCCCACCGACATGGTGGAGTGCATGTGCAACATGTACCTGTGGGGAGACGAGGCCTTCGGATACGTGGGGTACGTCGACGACGAGCCCGTGAGCTGCTCGGCGACCTTCCCCGTCGGCGGGACGGTCTACGTGGGGCTGGTCGCCACCCATCCGGACCAGCAGCGGAAGGGCTACGCCGAGGCCGTCATGCGCCGGTCCATCGAGGAGGGCCAGAGGGGGCTCGGGCTGACCCGCACGACGCTCCACGCTTCCGAGGCCGGTCGACCCCTGTACGAGGCCATGGGCTATGAGGTCGGGCCCCTCTTCCACCTCGTGGTCGAGCCGCACGAATAGAGTCGACGCGCACACCAGCCGCTCCATCGAAGACCACGCCGTCGCGCAGCAGCCACACAGTGTCGCCGGTGTCGCGGATGTCCTCCCCGTTCGCGTTGCGCTCGACGCACCTCGTTTCCTGCGGCAGAGCGCCCTGTTCGTGGAGCAGGGGCACATCACCCCTGCTGGTGAAGGGGGTGAGAAGGACTCGGGCGTTCAAAAAGCGCCGCCTGGGGCACCTGAATCGACACAACTCGGCCGACACAGAAGAGACAAAGCCCCGCCCGAGGTCGTAACCTCGAGCGGAGCTTGATCTTGTCAGAGTGGAGCCAGCCGGGCTCGAACCGGCGACCCCCTGCTTGCAAAGCAGGTGCTCTCCCAACTGAGCTATGGCCCCTGAGGCCTCAAAGGTAGGAAGAACCGCGGGACGTCGGAAGTCGGGTCGGGTCCGTCGCTCCTGCCGACCATGCACAACGACGGCGGGGGCGCCCCGGATTCATCCCGGGACGCCCCCGCGCCGTCATCCGTACCGGCCGATTGTCAGGCGCCGGGATGCACGTGGATGCCGAAGTCCAGCGAGAAGCTTCGGACGGCCTGCTCGGCGGCGATGGATCCACCCAGCGTCTCGAAATCGACGGTCCATGCCTGGTAGCGGACCGCGGGCGAGAAGCTGATCGTCTCCCCGAGCGGGATGTCGACTCCGACGGACGCCTGGAGACCGACCGAGCGGTCGGATTCGGCTTCGAACGATCCCTCCTCGAAGTCGAGCTTGTTGAGGACGGCACCGACCCGAGCCCAGGGCAGCACGCCCGACTCGCGATCGAGCAGGAACTTGGCTCCCGCCTCGAAGCCGCTCGCGGTGAAGCCGTCACCGGAGCATCCGACGCAGTCGAACATCTCGTACTGGTATCCGCCGTAGACGGACACGTTCGGGTTGAGGTTCACGAAGACGTCACCGCCGAAGGCTGCGCCCTCTTCCGCGGCGTCTCCGAAGTCGCCGGTCGGAAAGGTGAGCGCACCACGCCCCTCGAAGGAGACGTCCTGCGCGTCGGCGGGAAGTGCGGTCAGTGAAAGCGCGGCAGCGGCCGCACCCAGAAGGTGTAGATACTTCATCTATGTCTCTCTTGGTCGTGTGATCAGGAATCCCTCGCGGCACCGATGCCGGTGAGCACGAGGCCGAGCGCGAGGACGCCACCCGCGAGCAGCGGCGGGATCTCCCGAGACTGCGGCACGGTGGCCGACGCCTCGAACTCGCCGACTTCGACGAGTGTCTCCTCCGAATTCCAGGAGACGGAGTCGATCGCGAGACCGACGCCGCCGAGAATGGCGAGGACGAGCCCGACGATGATCAGCTGGTTCTTCATGGTGGATGGCTCCTTCGGCTGAGGTTCGTGAACCGGACGCGACCTCGCACCCGGGTGGCGTCGTTCCGGGTCAGGCCACGGGGCGTCGGCCGAAGAAGAAGCTCAGGATCGCAAGCACGAGGAACACGAAGAACGCGATCTTGGCGAGGCCTGCCGCGGTCCCGGCGATGCCTCCGAATCCCAGAAATGCGGCGACGAGGGCGAGAACGAAGAGTCCTATGGCTGCACTGAGCATGTGATCTCCCTTGATATCGATGAACGGGAACGGTCCCGTCTTGCGGGAAACAAGGCATGCAACGCATGTGCCATCCGGACCGAACGCACGCCGAAGGTCCACGAGATCCGGGGGCGCCTCCTACAGGGCTCGTATGGCGCGGGCTCCGACTTCCGCCACCAGCATCGTCGGTGCGTTGGTGTTGGCGTTGGGGATGCGTGGCATGACGGAGGCGTCGATGACCCGGAGCCCGGGAACCCCGCGCACCCGCAGATCGGGGGTGAGCGGGGCGCCGGACTCGTCCGACCCCATCGCGACCGTTCCGACCGGATGGTAGAGCGTCTGGTGTTCGGCCAGACAGTGTCTCCGAAGAAGATCGTCGTCGGCGTCGCCGACCCCCTCTCCGGGGATCTCCTCGCCGATCCGCCACACGTCGAATCCGCCCGCACGTCCGACCTCGCGCGCGATGCGCACGCCCTCGACCATCCGCTCGAGGTCCTCCGACTCCGAGAAGGTGCCGGCCTCGATGATCGGGGGCGCGTGCGGATCCGCGGACGCGATCCGGATCCTCCCGCGACTCGCGACGCGGACCAGGGTGACCCCGATCGTGAACCCGGATCCGTCGGGGTTCCGCGTCCCGTGGTCGATGGCGAAGGCGGGGATGAAGTGGAACTGGATGTCGGGGACGGGATCGTCCGGACGGGTGCACAGCATGGCGCCCGCCTCGGCGACGTTCGAGGTGAGCATTCCCCGCCTCAGCAGCCGCCACTTCAGGTACTCGCCGAACGT
>Ga0102929_1000457_pt1 | contig 23811 bp, 22 predicted proteins | sample SalPonR1_B_D2_MG_FD_78510 | JGI IMG/M metagenome (GOLD analysis project Ga0102929, IMG submission 78510) | Salt pond soil microbial communities from South San Francisco under conditions of wetland restoration - Salt Pond MetaG R1_B_D2_MG | ecosystem: Environmental > Aquatic > Marine > Intertidal... | reverse complement strand
TGGCGGCGTCGATGATCTGGCCGAGGTTCATTGCGTCGTGGGCTGGATCAGGTCGGCTCGCCCACGACTCGTTGGACGAGACGCATCATCGGTCGGCGTCCGTCTCGTCGATGCTCGCAACGACTTCCTCGGCCAGATCCACCTGCAGCGTCGTCAGGCCGTTGCCGCTCACCCGAGCGATGCTGGTCCACTCTCTCAGCGTGGCCATGAGCTCGGTGTCCGAGAGGATGGCCTCGAGCGCGCTTTCGTCCATCGGCGGGAGGACGCTCGGCGTGGGGCAGGGGTCCACGTAGATCTCGAAGCTCCCGTCTTCGACGAAACACTGCCCCCAGTAGATGTCCTGCATGGCGATGGGGATACGACGTCGCACGAGGGTCCGGTAGTCCGGCCTCGCATCGAGTGCCTGGGTGACTCGATGGCTGGCCAGCTGGTAGGCCTCGACGGCACCGATGATGCGACGATCGGACGGCAGACCTGCCCTGCGCAGTTCCTCGTAGGTGGTCCATCGCTGGTAGATCTGCTGCCACTGGGAGGCGTGCATGAGGTCGACCAGCAACGACCAGCAGTCGGGTGCGCAGGCGAACGCACGGGTGTCGTGTCGGACGAGGATGCGTCGGGCGGCCTCGGCTCCCACGGTCAGCCCCTCTCCCACCGACCGTGACGAGGCGGCGTTGCTCAGGGCCTCCGCCCGAAGCTCCGTCAGGAGCAGCGCCTCCCGCGCCTCGCCCGCACGCGCGTCGTTCCAGTTGGACACCTGGATACCGATGAACACACCGAGCACCACGATCACGACTTCCAGCGTGACGGTGCCCCAGTCCTGGCGGCGGATCGAGTCGGCGAGTCTGCGGACGATCATGGCTGGTGCGTCAATCCGGCCCGTGCGTGGCGGGGCCCTCCCCGTGGCTCTGACATCGTGATTTCAGTGATCAGGGCGGGGAGTCAGGAGGGGCGACCCCAGCACAATACGCCGCCCGGCGTGGCCTGCCCAGCCGGAGGGCGCCTCCGGCTAGTCCTCGGGAAGAAAAGCATCGGCAACGATGTCCCGGATCGCTCGGACGTCCCCTTCGTACCGGTTCGCGAACACGATGATCGCGAGGCCCTCGTCCGGAAGGCGCATGAAGTCCGCCACGAATCCCGCCACCATACCGCCGTGCTCGACGGATCGGCGACCCCGGTATTCCCGCAGGATCCACCCGAATCCGTACCCGATCTCGTCGCCGTTCTCGAGGACCGCGGACGTCCACATCGCCGTCCGGGATGCGTCACTCAGGATGCGGTCGTCATTCAGGGCGTCGTCCCACTTCACCATGTCGTGCACGGAGGATACGAGGCCGCCGGCGCCGAGCGTCGACGACGTCTGTGTCGGATCGCGGTTGATCAGCCGCTCGCCCGTCCCGTCGACCCAGTAGCCCGCCGCGCGGTGTGGGACGCCACTCCCCGGGAAGTTCGGGCAGGTATTCGTGGATGGGGTCGTCGAGGTGCACGCGTCCGTCCTCCACCAGAAGCAGGATCGCCGCCGCAACGAACTGCTTGCTGATCGAGCCGATCTCGAAGACGGAGCTGTCGGACACGGGAACGCCCAGTTCGACATTCGAGAGCCCGTAGGTCGAGATGTGCAGCACGCGACCCTCGGACGCGACGCCCACCGCCACACCCGGGATGTGCTCCGCCTCCATCGCCTCCCGGATGCGCTCGTCCATGCGCGCCAGCTCGGTGGCGTCGGGTCGAGTCGGCGCCTGACCCGAGGCTGGTGACGGCGCCATCGCGGTGAGCAGCATCACCACGGTCACGATCGCCACCACGGTCCGGATGACGTTCCAGCGATTCCACCGCGCTTCGAACGTGTCCCGCTCCCGCTCGGCGGTTGGGGCGTCCAGCTGGTCGACATCAAGCGCCTGAACACGGTTGTTCAGCGGGATGTTCACGGTCGCCGTGGGGACCTGGACTCCCCCCAGGTAAAGCGCGGCCGCGCCCACCAGGAGCGCACGGGTCACTCCCGACAGACCGCCGACACCGAGCCCGAGCACGAGTACGCTCAGCATCGCCACGACGGATCCCACCCACATGACGATGAAGAGCGGGCTGTTGTTCTGGATGATGCCGTCCATCACCTGAAAGGCGCGCAGGTAGGACGCGTCGTCCAGCTTCCGGATACCGGGCATCACGACCACGGCGAAGGCGAACAGAAATCCGGCGGTCAGCGAGCAGAGGAAGAGTGCGACCACGACCGCGCCCGTCAGCGCCACGCTCATCGGGCCGATAGGGCCGGGTTCCAGACGCCCGTCGCAGCCACGTCTCGAGCATAGGTCCGGAAGTCGTTGGGCTCGCGTCCCAGCGCACGCCGCACTCCGTCGGTGAGATGGGCGTTCCGCCCGTCGAGCACCGTCGCGAAGAGGTAGTCCAGCATCCACACCACGTCGTGCGGCGCCCCGGACCGCTTCACCTCGTCGATGAAGGCGTCGTGGGGCACCGTGACGAAGGAGATGTCGCGCCCCGTCGCGTTGGTCAGGTCCTCGGCGATGTCGGCGAAGGTCATCAGCCGCGGCCCGGTCACTTCGTAGATCTCTCCCGCGTGGCCGTCCATCGAGAGAGCGGCGATCGCAATCTCCGCGATGTCGTCCACATCGACGAACGGCTCGGCCACGTCTCCCGCGGGAAGCGTGATCCGGCCCCCGAGGACCATGTCCGCGAAGGCGCCCTCGGAGAAGTTCTGGAAGAACCAGCTCGCCCGGACGACGGTCCACTCGAGCCCGCTCTCCTGCACGATCCGCTCGCAGGCCTGGGCCTCCGGCTCGCCTCGGCCGGAGAGGAGCACCAGACGCCGGACGCCGTGGGCCTTCGCCCGCTCGACGAACGCCTCGATCGCGTCGGCGGCGCCGGGCATGGCCAGATCGGGGGCGTAGCTGATGTAGGCGGCGTCGATGCCGTCGAGGCAGGCGTCCCACCCCGACGGGTCGTTCCAGTCGAAGGGCGGGGTGGCTCCGCGTGAGCCGATCTGGACCGAGAGGCCCTTTGCCTCGAGGCCTGCCGCGATGCGGCGGCCGGTCTTGCCCGTGCCGCCGAGGACGAGAATGCGCTGGGAGGATGTCGAAGGTGTCGTGCGAGTGTCTGTCATGGTCTGCTCCGGTGAGTTCGAGGAATACAGACCGAAGGTGGCAGACCAGCTGAAACGTCTCTCGACTCGAGACGACAGATGTATTGATCGAATGCGACAGGCCTCACCCGCCTGCCGATCTTCTCCGGTCCCGATGCCCGCTGCGGCGGCCTATCTCCCGCCGGATCCTGCTCGGAACGCGCCCGGGGTCTCACCCGTCCAGCGCTTGAATGCCCGAGTGAATGCGCTCTGGTCGGCGAACCCGGTCATGAAGGCCACCTCGGAGAGGGTGGCGTCGCCCTCCTGCCCGAGAAGGCGGACCGCCAGCTTCCGGCGCGCGTCGTCCACAAGCGACTGGAAGGAGGTATCCTCGTCGGCGAGGCGGCGCTGGAGCGTGCGCCCGCTCATGCCGAGTTCCCTCGCGACGTCGGAGAGGGCCGGGACACCGCCGCTCAATGCCGTGGACACCCGATCCAGCACCCTGCGGTCGAGCGGCACCGTCTCGTCGAGCGTGCCGACCTCCGCCTCCAGGATCGTGTCGAAGAACTGCGCGATGCTCGCGTCTCCGACCCTGTTCGGCGTGCGGAGGGTCTCCTCGGAAACCCGAAGCGCATCCTTGTCCGACCCGAAGTGGACCGGGCAGCCGAACCAGGCCTCGTGTCCGCTCGTGTCGTCGGGCGCTTCGTGCTTCAGGTAGACGTCCTCGGGCCGGAACGGCTGGGAGGCGACCTCGCGACTGATCGCCACGATGCTGGCGAGGGATGCCTCGTTCGAAAGCCTCATGCCGAGGCGCCGCTCCCCCTCGCGGTGAAGGTGCATGAATGCGCCTCCGAAGCACTTCTCCACCTCATAGCCCGTCACGCTGGTGAGCACGAGTGCGAATCGCGCCGCCCGCTCGTAGGAGCCACGCAGAGTGGGCGCCGACTTCCAGGCGAACCCGAAGGGCCCGTAGTCGTCCGAGCGCATGGTCGCGCCCACCCGGAGCGGCAGGGTGGTGGTGTCGGCGTCTGCAGCGGCCGCCTGCTCGAAGAAGGCGTAGTAGTCCGAAGCCGGGACCATGAACGCGGGATCCACCGCTCCCTCGGGCTCGAGCCCGAGGGTACCCAGCAGCGCTGCGGCGTGCTGCCCGCCGCCCGCCTGTGCGGCGACCTTCCGCGCGAAGAGAGAGGTGACTCGTCCCATCTGGCTGGCTCCCTGACCTGAAACGACCTCGATGGAGTTTGGCGTCCTGCGCACAAAACCTGTCGCACGACGCCAAGAGATCTCTGCTCGAGGGTTCGACCTTCAATGCGTGACTACTGCGAACCGACTGACAGGATGCGTCTCATGACACCGCAGCAACAGGTCGTCCGCCGCCTCATCGACGAAGCCCTCAATGCGAAGGACTACTCCGTGCTACCCGAGCTTCTTCATGACGACTACGTCTACCGAACCCCGGGCGAGGAGCTTGTCGGCGCGGATGCGCTGCAGGGGCTGTTCAGGATGTACCACACCGCATTCCCGGATCTCACCCTCCAGATCGATGACATGTTCGGCGACGGCGAGCGAGTCGCTACGGCGTTCACCCTGACCGGCACGAACGAGGGCGAGATGATGGGCATGCCGGCCACCGGGCGGCGGGTCTCGGTCCACGGCGTCATTCACAGCCGCGTCGTGGACGGGCGGATCGCGGAGGAGTGGGAGCTGGTGGACATGGCGTCGCTGATGCGGCAGCTCGCGGGGGAGGGTGACTGATTCGCTACGGTGAGCATGAAGTCATCGTCGAGATCGATTCGGGGGTGGTAACGGGTCAGTTCCCTCGACGAGCGTTGCGCCTGCCGACCGATTGGACCGACGTCCATGAGGGTGAGTTGCGCGCGAACTGGAATCGCGCCCGGGCTCACGAACCGCTCCACCAGATCGACCCTCTGCGGGACCCGGACTATTTCCGTCGTGTGCGACTGAACTCGGAGACCGGGACGGTCGAGTGGCCGAACGGAGCCGATTTCGCGCCGACCTTCCTGCGGGAGAAGGGGACGGCAACGGATGGCGCCGCGTCGCGGATCGCAACGCCCGACTGAGCGCGAGACGGACGCGATTCCACTCGAGTAGACGGGGGGGCACTTCGCCATTACATATCATCCGCAAATGATATAGATGGGGAACCCACGACGATGACGACGTCCGCCTCACCCGCACTCCAGACACAGCGGGAGCGACTCTTCCATGGACTCGGCGAGCCGTCGCGGCTGCGGATCCTCTACGCGCTGGAGGACGGTCCGCTGAGTGTCGGAGAGATCGCCGAGCGGGCCGAACTGTCGCAGCCGAACACCTCGAACCACCTGGCCTGTCTGGTCGGGTGCGGGCTTGTGGTCGGTGAGCGCGACGGTCGGTACGTCCGCTACCGCCACGCGGACGAGAACGTGACGCTCCTGCTCTCCGTCGCGGACCGGGTCGCTGCCGATCCCGCGCGTGCCACCCTCGAATGCCCACGGTGCGGAAGCCGCATCGGGCCCGACTCGACGCAATGACCCTCCGTCTCTTCGCGAAGCTCGCCGTCCTCTCCCTCCTGCTCCTCGCCCTCCAGCCCGGGGCCGCCTTCGCCCAACAGGCCGTCGACACCGCAACGGTCACGATCCGAACGATGAGTGCGTTCGGCGCCGTGGAGGGCGTCGTGATCACCGCTGCCAGCCGCGACGGCCCGACGCGCAGTGGTCTCACCGACGCGGACGGCGTCACGACGCTTCGCCTGCCGGCGGGCTCGTGGTCGGTCACCGCGGAGCGCCTCGGGTTCGCGCACGCTGAGGTGACGCTCGCGCTCGAGCCGGCTCGCGACACCACGCTGGTGATCGACCTCGCACAGGAGGTGATCGAGACCGAAGGGATCGTCGTCACCTCCGGCCGGACCGAGCGACGGATCGAGGAGGAGCCGATTCGAATCGAGGCGGTGTCCCGCGAAGAGCTCGAGGAGAAGCTTCTCATGACGCCGGGCGACATCGGGATGCTGCTCAACGAGACGGCGGGGCTGCGGGTACAGCCGACGGCGCCGTCGCTGGGGGGCGCGAGCGTGCGGATCCAGGGGCTCCGGGGCCGGTATACCCAGATCCTCACCGATGGGATGCCGCTGTACGGCGGGCAGGCCGGGGCGCTGGGCCCGCTCCAGGTGCCACCGATGGATCTCGCCCGCGTAGAGGTCATCAAGGGCGCGGCGTCCGCGCTCTACGGCCCGACGGCGCTCGGTGGCGTGGTGAACCTGATCTCGCGGCGCCCCGACCCGGCGCGCGAGCTGATCCTCAATCAGTCCACCCTGGACGGGACGGACGTGGTCGGCTGGCTCGCCGACGAGCTCGGTGAGCCCTGGGGCTACACGCTGCTGGCCAGCGCCCACCGGCAGGACTACGCCGACGTGAACGACGACGGATGGGCGGACGTGCCCGACTTCGAGCGCGTGTCGGTGCGGCCGAGGCTGTTCTGGGACGACGGAGCCGGCAGTTCGGCGATCTTCACCGTGGGCGGGATGGCGGAGGATCGGGCCGGCGGGACGCTGCCGGGCGAGGTGGCGCCCGACGGCTCGCCCTACGCCGAATCGCTGGACACCCGGCGGATCGACACCGGCCTGAGCCTGCGGAAGGTTTTCTCGAGCGCTCGGGTGCTCTCGGCGCGGGTCTCGGGGTCACTGCAAAGCCACGAACACCGCTTCGGGGACCGGCTCGAGGAGGACGAGCACCGCACCGGGTTCGCGGAGGTCGCCCTGTCGGGCCAGGACGGGCGACACCTGTGGGTCCTGGGGCTCGCGATCCAGCACGACGGCTACGCCCACGATCAATTCCCCGCGTTCGACTTCGACTACACCGTCCCGGCGATCTTCGCCCAGGACGAGATCGACCTGTCGGAGTGGCTGACGGCCGCCGTGAGCCTCCGTTACGACGACCACAGCCGGTATGGCGGCGTGCTCAGCCCGCGCGTCTCGGTGCTTGCTCGCGCCGCCGAGTGGACGACCCGCGTTTCGGCCGGAACCGGCTTCTTCGCGCCCACACCCTTCACCGAGGAAGTCGAGGCGGTCGGGATCGGGCGCCTCAACCAGCCGGGGGAGTGGGTCGAGGAGCGCGCTCGCAGCGGGATGGTCGACATCGGGCGCACCTTCGGCCCGCTGGAGGTCAACGCGAGCGCGTTCGGGTCGGTCATCGACGATCCGCTTCAGACGATCCGCGAGTCGGACGGGACGCTCACGATCCGGAACGCCTCCGAGGGCTCGGTCGAGACCTGGGGGACGGAGGTGTTTGCGGCGCTCCGCACCGGCCCGTGGCGCCTGATCGGCTCGCACGCCTTCCTGCGCTCCACCGAACCGACGCCGGACGGCCCGGGTCGACGCGAGGTCCCGCTCACGCCGCGGCACTCCGTCGGCGTCGTGGGTGCGTACGAGAGGGAGGACTGGGGCCGAGTCGGAATCGAGGCCTACTTCACCGGCCGTCAGGAACTCGAGGACGACCCGTACCGGGCCACGTCGCGGGACCACTTCATCCTCGGCTTCCTCATCGATCGCAAGCTGGGCCCGTTCCGCCTCTTCCTGAACGCCGAGAACGTGCTCGACACCCGCCAGACCGGCTACGACCCGCTGCTCCGGCCGTCGCGGACGCCGGACGGTCGCTGGATCACCGACGTCTGGGCCCCGCTCGAGGGGCGGGCGTTCAACGGCGGGGTCTGGTTCAGCTTCTGACGAGGGCGACACGCACCCCGGCGCCCCTCAGCGATTCTCCCAGGCATACTCCGTGGTGACGCTCATCTCCTGCTGGGACGGCATGGTCTGTCCCATGATGGTCATCTCCATGTCGACGACGGTCGTGAAGGTCGTCGAAAAGGGGAGCATCGTGTTCGGGTCGAGGATGGTCTCGGTCACCATTGTCTGTTCGAAGGCACCGAGCTCGAGCTCGAGGTCCACGTCGGCGCTCATCCCGCCCAGCGTCTGGCCCAACATCTCATCCATCATCTGGCGCATGTTCTCGGGATCGATCGACGTCTCCACCACGACGAGCACGCACTGGTCGGCGGCACCGCCGTCGAAGCAGGGCACCCGTTCGCGAATCGTCGTCGCCTTGTCCATCAGCAATGAGCGGTTCTGCATGAGTGGGAAGGGTGCCTCCTCCCGACTCGCTACCGCCTCGCCGAAGGTGAACCCATCCTGAACCCAGGAGCCGACCATCTGGGCCCACGACTGCTCGACCTGCGCATTCAGAGCGTCGTCCGAGAGCATGCCCTCGAGCATCCCGCTCATCCCTCCGGTCGTCCCCTCGGAGCCCTCCAGCGTGCCCATCATCTCCTCCATGGCGGCACGCAGCTTCGCGATGGATGCGGAGTCCCGCTCCACCCGAACGAGAACCCCGTCGTCATCGACGATCATGTCATACCCGGCCTCGGCGGTCGCCCGCATGAAGCCATCGGCGCCGGCCGCACCCGTGAGCATGTCCCCGGTCATCTCCACCAGCTCGCCATCCCGATAGCGGACCAGCAGACCCTCCGGATGGCTCTCCGTCTCGATGCGCTGCGAGATCACATATCCCTGAGACATGTTCATCCCCATGGCGCCCGACGTCTGGCTGGATGTGGTGATGACGCTCCCGCGCAGGCCGGCCGGCCAGTCGAAAGAGAGGCGCACGGTCTCCTGCGCGGAGGCCGGTGCAGCGAGGAGGGTGAGGGCGGCGATGACTGAGAGTGCGCGCATGATCGTCGGGTGCGGGAAGGGTGTCGCGTTCTGGACAACCGTACACCGGATTGGGGCGTCCGCACCAAGTAGGTGGCGCCCAGCGTGCCGATTCTGAACAGTCACCCCCGAAAAACGCCCCGCCGGCCAAAGCCGTCGGGGCGCATCCACTTCCGAATCTGTGAATGGTCGCTACTGGACCGAGGGTGGATACCCGGTGACACCGGATGATGCCGGCTGATCCCCAAAGAAGCCGGGCGTTCGCCGGTCGATCCGGGTGCGATTCGCCGAGAGTGCGTGCGAAACGCTTGGCAAAGTCACACCCATGGCGATGTAGCGGTGGTCATCCGCTGGCGCAAAGCGATCAGCCACGGTGTGGTGCGTGGGAAGCGCCACCTGAGGCCCGATGTGACATGAGTAGGCGCACGTGCAGCTAGGACGCCCTTATTCGTGACCTAGCGATGGGCCTAGTTGGGATCGGGCGGCGCAGCGCAACCCACCGCATCCATTCTCGACTTAGAGAGATATTCTTCGACCTGCTGGTCGGCGGTCTGGGTATCGAACCCGGTCATCAGAGGCCGGTAAATCATCTCGAGCGGAATTGCCGAATGGAGAGACACACACGTGTTGCGAGGATCAAGGTAGAGCTTGGTGATTGCCTCCTGGACCAAGTCAGACGGGGGAAGCGCGGCCCGATACCATTCGACTAGCTCCTCAGGTGATTGGGAGGCTTCTTCTTGGGGGCTCTCGTCTCCCTGTTCTGATGCGGCGCCCTCGGATAACCCAAGGACGATCCCTGCTCGGACGCCGATGTCTGCGCCGAGGATCATTGCCGCTCGTTGTGAGTCATTCGCACCCAGCCAGACATCACGATGCGTCCTTTCGGACTGTGCGGACCCGTCGTTCGCGACGAGTGCGAGAATTAGGACAGCGCCGAGCGCGCTTGGTGAGAGGCGCTTCATTGGAGTCACTCCTATTCGTCGAGGGGTGCGTCCCTCCCGGGAAGCACCGGAACCGAAATCTAGGCTACCCCGCCGAGCCAATGCTGCTCCGCCGCAGGCCGGAATGTGGAGGCGTGGACGGTAGGACGAATCGCGGGAGCCCGGAATCGGTGCGAGATCCACGGGCCCCTGACCCAGGTATGCGCACGTTGGATCTTGACGTATGCGCATACTAATGCAATCATGAATGCGCACACCGAATGGTGCGATGAGTCTAACTGCCACGAGGCGAGAGTTCGATGCGAGTCAACTGCTATCTGCCGGACGAAATGGGCGAGCGCGCGAAGGAAGCGGACCTGGAGTTCAGCAAGCTCCTTCAGTATGCCGTCAGGAATGAGCTTTGGGACTACGAGCAGGAGGGGTTCACCGATGTCGCGGTGGACGTGCTTAAGGACGTCGAGGTAGCACCCGGTGAGTGGGACGAGCGCAGGGTCGAGGTTCGCTTCGCGGGTAAGGCAATATGGGAATCGGACTTCCTGAAGGTCTGGGATGTTCGAAAGAAGGACGGTGACAGGGAGGTCGCCTTTTACTGGCCTTATGACCTAGAACTGAAGTTGTGGTTCAGGAGTGACATCTTCGCCGAAGACGTCGAGGAGATGGTGTTGCCGAACGTTGGTTCACGAGCCGCCGCGTGGCTCCGGCAACGCTTGGGCATGAAGCCTGTGGAGGAGCTGTGATTCACGTCACTGGACAAGGAAGCCGGACTGGAGAGGGCGATGCCGGAGAGGGGGCTCTGCCCGCACGAACACGAGCACTAGGCCGAGGTGGCTACTCCCGGATAGTTGAGCCGGCCCATGGTTCTGCCCGCCTCGAGCCGTGGGTGCCCGACGGTCGAACGCTGCACTTGATCGACCTTGAGAATCTCGCAGGTGGACACCTCTCTGCAGCCGGCCTTCGGCAAGCCAGCGAACTCTACCAGGACACCGTCGGGATAGGCCCGTACGACCACGTCATCGTCGCGGTGCAGCCCAGCATAGCATTCACGGCTAGGGCGCTCTTTCCCGACGCGAACGTGATTCCGGCAACCGGCGTGGACGGGGCGGATCTGGCTCTCATCGATTATGTAAGCGACGTCCGCTGGATCGCGTGTCGGTATATCCGAATCGTACTGGGATCTGGGGACCACATCTTCGCACCTGTCGTGGACAACTACCGTAAGGCGGGCTTGGACGTGGAGGTCGTGGCTCTGCGCGGCTCAATCGCGAACGTGCTCTGGAGCCTCGCGACCGAAGTTGTGTCGTGTGCTAGTCCGCCTCGGCCGACCCCTGCGACCTTCCCAAGACCTCTCCGCAAGCCTTCGATTTCACAATCCTCCGGAGTGGGTCCGGTGTTGTGCGGCGGGCCGTCGTCGGTGTCCACGAAGGGCGATCGGGCGGCGCGGAATCGTGGCGATTCGGATGCTGCCAGCTCGAGGGCTCATCCTAAGGGCCTCGGATTGGCTGGGTAGCCAACCAACGGGTTCGAATCCGACTCGGCCTCTAGGGTGTGACCTGAGGGTAGGGTCCCGCGGGAACCCGCCCCAGCTCTGACGATCTGCTGGCTCAAGCGGTCCGAAAAGTCACACCAACAAAAAACGCCCCGCCGGCCGAAGCCGTCGGGGCGCATGCACTTCCGAATGTCGTAATGGTCGCTACTGGACTCGAACCAGTGACATCTACGATGTGAACGTAGCGCTCTACCAACTGAGCTAAGCGACCGATCTGTGCACGAAAGCCGCGCCGCCTGACGACGAACGCGGCTTTCGCGATACCCCCACGGGGACTCGAACCCCGGTCTTCGCGCTGAGAACGCGATATCCTAGGCCACTAGACGATGGGGGCCCTGAACCCGCCCCGAATTCACGGCGGATCGAAAAGCTACCCTTTCAACGTGCCTCGTCAACCCCTTTTCGACCAGACGCGACCGAACGCGGCGAACCGGATCCTCAGTGCCCTTCCGGGGTTCACCAGCCACGGAATCTCTGTCTCATCCCACCCCGGCAGTCATGGCTCGCAAGCTCAACGAAGAATCGATCACGGACTGGCTCGAGCGGCATCCCGAGTGGACCCGCGACGGTGACAAGATTCGAAAGACGGTCCAGTTCGAGAAGTTTCGGGACTCGATCGTGTTCGTGAATCGCCTGGCGACGCTGGCGGACGATGCGGAGCACCATCCCGACATCGACATCCGCTACGACAAGGTCATCGTGGGCCTCACGACGCACGACGCGGGTGGGCTGACGGAGAAGGACACGAAGCTGGCCGAGAAGATCGATCACGCGTCCCGGACGCGCTGACGCTTCGATCCCGCGGAGTCTTACCGGATCAGGCCGCCGTCCAGGATCGGCCCCAGTTCCGCGACCCGGTCGACCACGCAGGTCGGCCCGGCGCCCTCCAGTGCGCCGCGACCGAGCGCACCCCACGTGACGCCCACCGTGGTCACGCCTGCCGCATGCCCGGCCTCGATGTCGTGCGCCGAGTCACCGATGAAGACGACGCGCTCGCTCGGCTTCACACCCAGACGCTCGAGCGCCATGTGCACGGGTTCGGGATCGGGCTTCGGGAACGTGACGTCGTCGGCGGTGATGACCGTGTCGAACGCCTCGAAGACGCCGCACACGGTCATGGTCTGCACCGTCATCGGGGCACCTTTGCTCGTCACGATCGCGCGCGGTGAGTTCCGCGTGACCTCGGCGTGCACGAGCTCCGGAATCCCCTCGTAGGCCCGGACCATCTCGTCGTGCAGCCCGGCCTGGATGCGCTTGTAGGTCGCGCGCAGTTCCAGCGCCTCCTCGGCATCCTTCGCGATGGCCCGCAGGCTGATCGGCAGGGGACGCCCGATGGTGGTCAGCCACTCCTGCGGGTCCCCCTCGTGCCCGAAATGCTCGAGCATCATCTCCCGGTAGCAGGCCAGGATGAGAGGGATGGTATCGGCGATCGTACCGTCCAGATCGAACAGGACGGCGTCCCAGGGGGAGTGGCTCACTCGGGGTGTCCGTTCACGAGGAAGTCGACGATCACGTCGATGGCGGTGGCGTCCGTGGGCAGCGTCCAGTGCATGGTGCAGCAGAGGACGGTGTCGGGAACGCCGGGGAGTGTGGCGCTTTCCTGCGGGATGATGTGCGTCTCCAGTTCCGTGCGAATGGTGAATCCTTGAACGCTCTCGGGCAGCACGGAGTCGAGTTCCGCGAGGAAGGTGCTCTCGGGCTTCATCTCGACACCCCCCTGACCCCAGGCGACCAGCGATACCAGCGTCCCGCGGTGTGGGCCGGCAAGGCTCACGAAGCGTCGGACGGTGTCGGCCCCTCCGTGCTGCATGTACCACCGCGTCGCGAGGCCACCCATGGAGTGCGCGACGATGTCCACCTCGTCGGCTCCGGGGTTCAGCGACAGCAGTGAATCCACCGCCTGCCGGATCTCCTCGGCGTGGTCGATGTTCGACCCGACCGGATCCTCGAAGTTCACCGTGAGGACGGCGGTGCTGTCCCACCCGCTGGTGCGGAGTCGGTAGGCGAGCGGGGCGAGCCGTTCCCCTTCGTCGGCCCAGCCGGGAACGAGCAGGACCGGTCGACGCGGGTCCTCGACGACGACGTCGTCATCGGGGACGGCGTCGTCTGCGGGGCCGAACAGTCGACCCTCCTGCACGAGCGCAACGCCGGAGATCACCACCAAGGCGAAGACGGCGGCGTACGCCGCACCGAGCACGATGCGGCGGATCATCGGCCGGTCTCGTCGAGCACGGCCGCGATCGCCTGGGCGGCGAATCCGATCTGGGCGTCCGTCAGCGTGACCGGCGGAGTGATCTCGAGTGTGGCGCCGGTCGGTCCGGCGGGAAGCACGAGGACACCCTTCCGCACGAGGCGCTCGGCGACATCGACCGCGCCGCCCGATTCCGGGGCCCCGTTCTCGTCCAGACAGTCGAAGCCGAGCAGCAGTCCCAGACCTCGAAGGGGGCCGACCCGGCGTCGCTCCCGCAGAATCGGCCCGAGCGCGGCGCGAATCCGCTGCCCGGTGTGCTCGGCCCGGTCCGGCAGGCCGGGGGCCACCTCGTGTCGCAGCATCGCCGCGCCGGCGGCGCAGGCCAGCGGGTGGCCGAGGAACGTACTCGTGTGGATGGCTTCCCCGGTCGAACGCGGCCAGGCGTCCATGACCGCCGCCGACCCGACGCACGCACTCAGGGGCAGGCCCCCGCCGAGGACTTTCCCCAGGGCGATCACATCGGGGCAGAGACCTACACGTGCCGAGGCCAGAACCGCACCGCACCGGCCCAGCCCGGTGAAGATCTCGTCGGCCACGAGCACGGCGGCACTCGCGGCGACGAGGTCGGACAGCTTCCGCCCGACGTCGGGCGCGGCAGTCCCGCCGAGCACCCGTACGCCACCCCGTGCCTGGACCGGCTCGATGATCACGGCGCCTACCGGGATCCGATCGAGGTCGCGGGTTCCGGCGCGCTCCCCCCGTCCCGCGTCCCCGTCGCGGGAACGCGCGGTCCGCGACGGAATCCCTCGCTCGAGCCACTCCTCGACCAGCTCCAGTGCACGCGATCCGTCCGGATCCGCCGGCGAGCCGGGGTAGGGGGCCCAGGCCACGCCGGCCCAGGTCCTCTCCGCGAAGGGGGCACGGAAGTCGGACCGGTGGGTGGGGGCGAGCGCGCCGAGAGTCAGTCCGTGGTAGCCACCCTCGAAGGCGATGATGCCGGGCCGGCCTGCGGGGAGTTCCGTGTCGGTGGTGGCGAGTTGCGCCGTCTTCAGCGCGACCTCGACGGCTTCGCTCCCCGTGTTCGCCAGGGTGGCCCGGATGTCTCCCCACCCGAGCACGTCGGCGAGCGTCTCCAGCAGCCGGACCTTGGCGTCCGGCGGGTGCACGTCACCCATTCCGTGCACGAGCCGACTCGCCTGGTCGCGGATCGCGGCCTCGACCGCGGGGGGGCGGTGCCCGGCCAGGCACACGCCGAAGGCGGCGGTGAGGTCGAGGTAGACGTTCCCGTCCGCGTCGCGGACGTTGGCGCCCTTCGCCTCGGTCCACGCGACCGGCCACGCGGCTTCACCGTCCGGATCCTGCCATGTGACGTTGCGGGTCTCCACGGCCGCGAGGCGGCGCATGAGGTCCTGCGACGCCGGCCCGGGGGGTGGCGTGAGGAGGTCGGGCAGGCGCTCCCCGAACGGTGGCCCCTGGTCGGCGGACACGGTCTCCGGTCAGTCCTCCGTGAGGAGATCCGTGTCGGCGATCATCCCCATGGCGTGGTAGCCCATGTCCACGTGAAGCGTCTCGCCCGACACCGCCGCCGCGAGCGGGCTGCAGAGGAAGGCGGCCGTCGCCCCGACGTGATCCGCCTCGAGCTCCTTCTGGATGGGCGCGTTCTCGGCGTAGTAGTCCACCATCCGTTCGATCGTGCCGATCGCCTTCGCGGCCCGGCTCGCGAGCGGACCCGCGCTGATCGCGTTCACGCGGATGCCGAATCGGCGCCCCGCCTCGAAGGCGAGCGTCCGGGTGTCGCCCTCGAGCGCGGCCTTGGCCGAGCTCATCCCGCCCCCGTATCCCGGGATGGCGCGCTCCGCGGCGAGATAGCTGAGCGACACCACGGCGCCCCCGTCCGACATGATCGGTCCGAAGCGCTGCACCATGCTGACCAGCGAATAGGCGCTCGCACCGATCGCCGCGAGGTACCCCGACCGGCTCGTGTCGAGAAGGTCGTTCTGGACCTCTGGACCGTTGGCGAGGGAGTGCACGAGGATGTCGAGCTTCCCCGAGCCCTCACCCTGAAGGTCGGCGCCGAGCTGCTCCGCGACCTCCGAAATCGTGTAGCCGTCGAGCCCGGCGTACCGCTTGTTCTCCGCCACGTCCACCGGCACCGCGTCGGCCGTGTCGTACTCGGCGTCGAGCGGGTAGATCTTCGCCGGGCTCCACTCGCCTTCCGCGTCGCCGGGGAGGCTCTGATCGAGCTTCCCACGCTCGAGGCTCTTCGTGAAGATGCCGAGCGCGGGGGGCCAGGTACCGACACGCACCGAAGCTCCCGCGGCCGCGAGATGACGGGCGATGGCCCAGCCGAAGCCGCGGTCGTCGGCGACGCCGGCGACGAAGGCGTTCTTTCCGGAGAGATCGAGAGAGAGCATGATGTCGGTGGAATCAGAGGGGCGCGTGCGTGAACTCAAGGTAGGATCGCGCCGCGCCCCCGTCGACGGCGACTCGCCCGTCGAGATTCCCGACGACCCCGCCCCCGAGCTCACGGAGCCCTGCATGAACGTCCTCGCCCACGTCCGCAACGCCGTCCTCACGACCCTCGCCGTCACGCTCGTTCTCGGGTCCTTCGCGGTCGTGAGCGCGCCCCTCAACGCCCAGAACTTCCCCGACGATGATCCGATTCTTCGCGCGATCTGGGCCGAGGGGATGGAGAACTCCCAGGTCTATCCTCTCGCGCAGACGCTGCTCGACTCGATCGGGCCGCGGCTGACGGGGACGCCCAACATGCAGGCCGCCCACGACTGGGCCGTGTCGATGTACGAGCAGTGGGGCGTCGAGGCGCGCAACGAACAGTACGGGACCTGGCTCGGATGGCGGCGAGGGATCAGCCACGTCGATCTGCTGGAGCCGCGGGTTCGCTCGCTGGAGGGGATGCTTCTGGGCTGGTCCGGCGGCACGCCGAACGGTGAGCCGGTCGAGGGTGAGGTGATCGCCATGCCGGAGTTCACCTCGGAGGCGGAGGTCGAGGCCTGGCTGCCGACGGTCGAGGGCAAGTTCGTCGCGATCGCCTTCCCGGAGCCCACCTGCCGCCCCGACGATCAGTGGGAGCAGTACGCCCGCCCGTCGGACTTCGAGGCGATGCAGTCGGAGCGGCGGATCGCGGAGGGGCAGTGGACCGGATCCCGGTTCCTGGTCGCACCGGGCAATGCCGCACTCCAGCAGCGACTCGAGGCGGCGGGCGCACTCGGGCTGTTCGAGAGCCGGTGGTCCGACGCCCCGGGCACCAACAAGGTGTTCAGTGCGTCTACCGAGACGATCCCGACCTTCGACATGTCGTGCGAGGACTACGGCCTGCTCTTCCGCCTGGCCGCGAACGGTCAAAGTCCGCGCGTGCGGGTCCAGGCGGACGCCGAGTTCCTCGGGGACGTGCCGACGTTCAACACCATCGCGATGATTCCCGGCAGCGAGCTGCCCGACGAGTACGTGCTGCTCTCGGCGCACTTCGACTCGTGGGACGGCGGCAGCGGGGCGACGGACAACGGGACCGGGACCGTCACCATGATGGAGGCGATGCGGATCCTGTCCGAGGTACTGCCCAACCCGCGCCGGACGATCATGGTCGGCCACTGGGGTGGGGAGGAGCAGGGCCTGAACGGCTCACGCGCCTTCGCGGCGGACCACCCCGAGGTCGTCGACGGCCTCCAGGTCCTGCTCAATCAGGACAACGGCACGGGTCGCGTGCAGAACATCTCGATGCAGGGGCTGATCGAGGCGGGATCGCACTTCGCGTCGTGGCTCGCTCGGGTCCCGACGGAGCTGTCCGGTGAGATCGACCTGAACGTGCCGGGATCCCCCGGGGGCGGGGGGAGCGACTACGCCTCCTTCATCTGCGCGGGGGCGCCGGCCTTCTCGCTCAGCTCGTTGAACTGGGGCTACGGGACGTACACGTGGCACACCAACCGGGACACCTTCGACAAGGTCGTGATCCCCGAAGTGCAGGGGAACGCGACCCTCACGGCGATGCTGGCCTACATGGCGTCGGAGGATCCGGAGCGGGTGTCGCGGGAGCGACGGTCGGTCTTCCCGCCGACGCGCGGCGGCAACGAATTCGAGTGGCCGACCTGCCGGGACGGCGCGCGAAGCTACAACTGACGGCGGACTCTCGCGGTCCGGACGGCGGTGGGGGCGGGCCTCGGCGGCTCGTCCCTCGTGCGCCCCCGATCAGAACAGGATCAGCCAGCCCGTGATCGTGAAGTAGGAGACGAGGAGAATCACGCCCTCCCACCGATAGACGCGCAGCCCGATCCGTGTGACCGGCAGCACGATGAGCGAGAGCAGCAGTACGGCCGGGAGCTCGCGACTCAGGATGGCGGGACTGACCGTGATCGGCGTCACCATCGAGGTGATCCCGAGAATGGCGGCGATGTTGAAGATGTTCGAACCGATGATGTTGCCGACGGCGATGTCCGCTTCCCCGCGGATGGCCGCCACGAGTGCGGTCGCCAGCTCCGGCAGCGACGTGCCGATCGCGACGAGGGTCAGTCCCACGATCACGTCCGAGATTCCGAAGGACGTCGCGACGAACTCGGCCGACCGGACGATCGCCGTGCCACCCAGCACCAGCCCGGTGCTCCCGAGGATGACGAGCACGAAGTCCATCCACGCGACCCTGGTGGTCAGGGCCTCCTTCGATCCGGCGTACTCCTCGAACGCCTGCCCGATCTCGGGCGCCTCCTCGCCGGCGGCACTGTTGATGAACGCCAGGTAGAAGAGCAGGATCGTGAAGAGGGCGATGCCCTCGATCAGCCCGAGGTTGCCGTCCTGCGCGAGGGGGAAGAGCAGGATCGTGAGGGCCAGCATGACCGGGATTTCCCGCGAGACCACACGGGCGGCGACATCCATCGGCCGGACGATCGCCGTGATGCCGAGGATGAGCCCGATGTTGGCGAGGTTGGATCCCATCACGTTGCCCATGGCGAGATCCGAATTGTCGTTCAGCGCCGCGATCAGGGCGACGACGAGCTCCGGCGCCGAGGTGCCGAACGACACGACGGTCAGCCCCACGACGATGGGCGAGATGCCGAGCGAGGTCGCCAGGCGTGACGACCCCCGCACCAGCCATTCCGCGCCGATGTAGAGGATCCCGACTCCCACGACGAGGAGTCCGACGTTCAGGAAGAGGGGGCTCACAGGCGCTTCAACCCCGGTCCCGTTCCAGCCACCCGATCACATCCTCCAGCGTTCCACAGTTGAGCACGTCGGAACGCTCGAGCCCGGCCCGGCGTCCCTGGTCCACCCCGTGTCGCATCACGTCGAGTCCGCGGACCGCGTGCGCATCGGAGTCGATCACGATACGCACCCCGAGATCCCGCGCGCGAGCCGCGTAGCGATCGTTGAGGTCCAGACGCCTCGGGTGCGCATTGATTTCCACTGCGATGTCACGCTCCAGCGCCTTCTGGAGGATCTTCTCCATGTCGATCGGGAACGGCTCCCGGCGATTGATCAGCCGACCCGTCGGGTGCGCGAGAATGTCCACCTGAGGGTGATCCATGCCACGTAGCACTCGCGTCGTCATCTCGTCGCTCTCCATGTCCATGAAGGAGTGCACCGCGATCACCACGATGTCGAGTTCCTCCAGGATGTCGTCGGGCTGGTCGAGGCTGCCATCCTTGAGGATATCGACCTCCTGACCCCGAAGGATCCGGAAGTCGTCACCGACCTCCTCCTGCGCCTTCCGAACTTCGTCCCACTGCTCCCGGACCCGCTCGGGTGTCAGACCGTTGGCGACGGTCACCGCCTTCGAGTGATCGGTGATGGCCATGTAGCCGTACCCGCGCTCGATGCAGCCCCGCGCCATCTCGAGGATCGACGCGGTGCCGTCCGACCAGGTCGAGTGCATGTGGAGGTCGCCACCGATTTCGTCCAGCACGACCAGTTCGGGCAGTTCCCCCTCGCTCGCGGCGTCGAACTCGCCCCGGTCCTCCCGAAGCTCCGGGGGGATCCACGGAAGATCGACCGCGGCGAAGACCTCCTCCTCGGTCTCGCCCCCGATGTGCTCGCCGTCGCCCTCCGCGGGTGAAGGGCCGAGGTCGTCGGGGTCGGCACCTTCCGGGATGCGGAAGACGCCCCACTCGTTCACGCGAAGGCCCTTCTTCACCGCCATCGTCCGAACGCGGACATTGTGCTCTTTCGAACCGGTGAAGTAGTGCATCGCCGCCCCATACGATTCGCTGGGAATGACCCGCAGGTCGATCGAGAGGCCGGAGGGGAGGACGATGGTGCCCTTCGTGTCGCCGGCGGCCTCGACCCGGACCGCACTCGGGAAGTTCGTGAAGTAGGCCACGACCTCGCCGCCGCCCTCGTCGGCCCGAGCCAGCAGGTCGATGTCACCGACGGTCTCCTTCCGGCGCCGGTAGCTGCCGGCTACCTCGAGGCGGTCGACGTGGGGCGCGTCCTCCATGTATTCGAGCAGACCGCGGATCAGATCCCCGGCCTCGGCCCTCAGGAAGCGGTCGCGATGCTGACGGTAGTCCTCGATGGAGCCCTTCATCCTGGCGACGCTCCTGGCACCGAATCCGGAGAGCGCCTCGACGGTGCCCTTCGCGATCTCCGCCTCCAGCCCCTCGACGGATTCGACACCGAGCTCCTCCCAGAGCTTCTTCGCCTTCTTCGGACCGACGCCGTCCAGGCGCACGAGCTGCGTCAGCGTGCGCGGCACGTCCTCGGTGATCTCGTCGAGGACCGTGAGCTGCCCCGTCTGGAGAAGCTCGCGGATGTGGGCGTCGACCTGCTTGCCGACGCCCTGCAGTTCGGTCAGGTCCTCGCCCTCGTCCACCATCTGAGACAGGGGACGCGTGAGCGACTCGACCGTGCGGATCGCATTCCGGTAGGCACGGACCCGGAAGGGGTTGGCGCCCTGGATCTCGAGAAGGTCGGCAACCAGGCCGAGGGTGCGGGCGACGTCGAGGTTCTCCATCAGTCCTCCGCCTCCGCGAAGAGATCGAGGTCCGCCGCGGCCTCCGCGACGGCCTCCGGCACCGCATCGTCGTCGAGTCCGGTGGCCGCCACACCGTCCCGCACCAGGGCGAGGAACGCGTCCTCGTCGAGCGTCTGGACGCCGAGTTCGACGGCCTTCTCGTACTTGGACCCGGGGTCGTCGCCCACCACCACGTAGTCCGTCGCGCCGGAGACCGAGCCGGAGACCTTCCCGCCCACGGCCTCGACCAGCTTCTTCGCCTCGGACCGGGACAACCCCTCGAGACCACCGGTGAACACGAACTTCGCGCCCGCCAGCGGCGAGTCGGAGGTGTCGGGCTGCGCGGGGGGTGGCCTCAACTCCTTCATCCGGTCCATGACGGCGTCGAGCTGCGCCGACGTGCGTTCGTTGGCGAAGAAGCCCAGGATCGCCTCGGACATCCGCGGCCCGATTCCGTGCACCTCCTCCAGCGCCTCGCCGTCGGCCTGGCGAATCGCCTCGAACGACCGGAAGTGGCGAGCGAGATCCCGCGCGACCGTCACGCCCACCTCCGGGATCCCGAGACCGTGAAGGAAACGGGCCAGCTCCGTGGACCGACGCGCATCGATCGCCTCGATAAGCGAGGTAGCGGACTTCTCGGCGAACCCGGGCAGATCCATGAGCTGCTCGGCCTCGAGGTCGAAGAGTTCGGCCAGCTCCTCGACGAGGTCACGGTCGACCAGGAGGGTGGCGGTCTCCTCGCCCAGCCCTTCGATGTCGAGGGCGTTTCGGGCTCCGAAATGCACCAGCCGGCCGGTCAGCTGGGCCGGGCAGGCGAAGGTGTTGGGGCAGACGGTCCGTGGTCCGTCCTCGTGGACGGGTGTGCCGCAGGACGGACAGGTGTCCGGCATTCGGAAGGGCTCGCCCCGCTCCTCTCCATCCACCTCGATGCGTTCGACGACCTGGGGAATCACGTCTCCCGCACGCTGGATGCGCACCGTATCGCCCGCCCGCACGTCCTTTCGAGCCACCTCTTCCCGATTGTGCAGCGAAGCGCGGCTCACCGTGACGCCACCGACCTCGACGGGTCGCAGGAGCGCCACGGGGGTCAGAATCCCGGTCCGACCCACGGAGATGGCGATCTGCTCGATCGTCGTGACCTCCTTCCGCGGTTCGAACTTGAGCGCCATCGCCCAGCGCGGATGGCGCGACGTCGACCCGAGCTCGGTTCGCATGTCGAGGTCGTCGATCTTCACGACGACGCCGTCGATCTCGTAGTCGAGGTCGTCGCGGTCCTCGTCGAAGCGGCGGTGGTAGTCGATCACCTCGTCGGGCGTGCTCGCGACCTCGACCCGTTCGGGCAGCTTGAACCCCCAGTCGCCGAGCGCGGCCACGCCGTCCTGGTCCCGCTCGAACTCCGTACCCTCGACCGCGAGCACGTCGTAGGCGAGGCAGACCAGCTCGCGCTCCGCGGTGAGGCGCGAGTCGAGCTGCCGAATCGCACCGGCGGCCGAGTTGCGCGGCGAGGCGTACGGCTCCTTCCCGTCGGCCACGAGACCGGCGTTGAATCGCTCGAAGGTCGAGATGTACATCATGACCTCGCCGCGGACGGACAGAAGCGTCGGTACCGCGCGGTGCTCGTCGTTCAGCCGGAGAGGCACGGACGGCACGGTACGGAGGTTGGCGGTGACCTCCTCGCCGGCTCGGCCGTTCCCCCGCGTGACCGCCCGTACCAGTACACCGTCCTCGTAGACGAGCTCGATCGAGGCCCCGTCCAGTTTCGGTTCGAGGATGTACTCGAGATCCGGGTCTCCCCCCAGCCCCTTCCGTACCCGCTCGTCGAATCGTCGGAGCGCCTCGACGTCCTCGCTCGAGTCGAGGGAGAGCATCGGCACCACGTGCTGGACGGTGTCGAAGTGGTCGGAGGGCTCGGTGCCGACGCGCTGGGTGGGGGAGTCCTCGGTCGTCAGCTCCGGGAACCGCTCCTCGATGTCCTGCAGCAGCCGGAACCTGCGGTCGTACTCGCTGTCCGAGATCTCCGGCGACGCCTCCACGTAGTAGAGCCGGGCGTGTCGATGGAGGTCTTCCCGCAGAGCGGAAGCCGCCTGGGCCGCCTCCTCCGGGGAGAGGGCGTCGACCTCGATCTCGAAGGGGGGTTCGAAGGAGCTCATGCGTTGCGAACGGGTGAGCGGAGCGGACGAGGAGTCTGCGCGGGACCCCGAAGATAACGATCGAACGCTCCCCGGCGGACAGGTCGCGCGCGCAGGCCGGCCCCGGATTGTCCGGGGGACTGTTGCCCAACCCGCCCGGACGCGGTTTGGTACTGAAGCGGCGTACCTCCAGACCACGTTCGAAATCGAAGGGGCCGGACCATGTGGGATCGCGACAAGAAGGCGCACAGGAGCATAGGGGACCGCCAGCTCCGACCCGAGAGCCTCATGATGAGCTACGGGTACGAGCCGGCCTGGTCCGAGGGGGCGGTGAAGCCACCGATCTTCCAGACCTCGACGTTCGTGTTCGATTCGGCCGAGGAGGGGAAGGCGTTCTTCGAGCTCGCCTACGGCCTGCGCGACCGCGAGCCCGGCGAGTCGATGGGGCTCATCTACTCGCGCCTCAACAACCCCGGTCTGGAGATCCTGGAGGACCGTCTGACGCTGTGGGACGGCGCCGACGAGGCCGCCGCCTTCGAGAGCGGCATGGCCGCCATCAGCACCACCATGATGGCGTTCCTTCGGCCGGGTGACGTGGTGGCGTTCGCCGAGCCCGTGTACGGCGGGACCGAGTATCTCGTCCGCGAGATCCTGCCGCAGTTCGGGATTCGGCCGGTGGGGTTTTCCGCCGCGAAGGGCGTCGAAGGCCTCGAGGCCGCGCTCGCGGAGCACGGCGTTGCGCCGCGGAAGGCCGAGAGCACCGAGGCCGGCCGCCTCCGGATGATCTACATCGAGACCCCCTCCAACCCCACCAACGACCTCATCGACATCGAGGCCTGTGCCCGGGTCGCCGACGAGTGGGGCTGTGACGAGGATCCCGTTCTGCTGGCCGTGGACAACACGTTCCTCGGCCCGCTCTATCAGCACCCGCTCAAGCTCGGCGCCGACCTCGTCCTCTACTCGCTGACCAAGTACGTCGGCGGCCACTCGGACCTCATCGCCGGCGCCTGCCTCGGCTCGACCGAACTCATGCAGCAGGTGAAGCTGCACCGGACCATCTTCGGCCCCACGGCCGGCCCCTGGACCAGTTGGCTCCTCATGCGGAGCCTCGAGACCCTCAAGGTCCGCATGGAGACCCAGGTGAGGAACGCCGGCATCGTCGCCGACTTTCTGCGGGACCACGACAAGGTCGCCCGTGTCCGTTACCTCGGGCACCTCACCCCGGACGACCCCCAGCACGCCATCTACGAGCGGCAGTGCGAGGCGCCCGGCGGC
>Ga0102929_1000456_pt1 | contig 23825 bp, 26 predicted proteins | sample SalPonR1_B_D2_MG_FD_78510 | JGI IMG/M metagenome (GOLD analysis project Ga0102929, IMG submission 78510) | Salt pond soil microbial communities from South San Francisco under conditions of wetland restoration - Salt Pond MetaG R1_B_D2_MG | ecosystem: Environmental > Aquatic > Marine > Intertidal... | reverse complement strand
TGATGTGATGTGTAACCAGCACGTAAAGTTCGGTGCGTTTCTTACCTTTGCTAAAGCGCACGGTGCCGACTTCATTGCTACGGGCCACTACGCACAACGAGTAGAGACATCAGCCGGCCCGGAGTTACATCGGGGGGTCGACGCTGGTAAAGACCAGACGTATTTTTTGTGGACACTGAGCAATGCCCAACTAGCGGCTAGTCTTTTTCCGGTTGGTAATACTCCAAAAGATATCATCCGCGCCGAGGCGGCAGCGGCGGGTATACCCACCGCCGCTAAAAAAGACAGTCAAGGAATTTGTTTTCTTGGCCACATCGACATCCCTGAGTTTCTGGGCCACTACATAACGCTAACGCCCGGCCCCGTGCTCGACCAGAGTGGTGTGGCCATTGGTACCCATACCGGAGCACTCGTTTACACGATTGGACAACGACACGGGTTTACCATCTCTACACCTAACCCTGAGCGCCAGGGGCACTATGTGGTGGCAAAAGATGTGACCCAAAACACCATCACTGTCAGCACCGAAAAACCCCACCGTGACTCCAGTGATGGGGTGTCGCTTAGCCATATTGTCACGCGAGCGGCTATCAAACCGGGGGACATAATCGAGGCTCAGTTTCGGTACCGACAGAAACCCGTTCCCGTCCAAGTACAGACCGCGAAAAGCGACACGGTGCGCCTGGTGCTCAAGGAGACCGTCGACACACCAGCTGCGGGACAATCCTGTGTACTATATCGGGGTAGTCACTGTATCGGTGGTGGTATTATTGAGTGATGTCTGTTCTCGTTACCAAAGCCGACGGCACTACCGAACCTTTTGTAGAAGCCAAATTACGACGTTCTTTACGCCGTTCCGGCGCCGATGCAAGCGAGGTTGAAGAAGTGGTACAACGCATTGAGCAACTCCTTGTCGACGGTATTAAAACCCAAGAAATCTACAGCAAAGCATTCGAGTACCTCCGCCAAGTCGAGCGGCCCTCAGCTGCCCGCTACTCACTACGTCGGGCTCTATTTGGTCTCGGCCCAACCGGGTTTCCATTTGAAGACTTTTTAGCCCGATTGTTTGCTACCGAGGGCTTTACCACGTCAACCCGTAATAGCGTAATGGGTAAGTGCGTAAAGCACGAGATTGATGTGTCTTGCTATAACGATACCCACTCATTCGTGGCAGAGGCTAAATTTCATGCTCGCCCTGGTATTAAATCTGACCTGCAGGTGGTCATGTATAGTTACGCCCGAAAACTCGACCTCGAAGGAAAGCCCAGTTGTGCCGCTGATCGCTGTGGCATCGATGCGTTCATGATTGTCACCAATACTAAATTCACCTCAACTGCAGAACGCTACGCCGAGTGTGTTGGCGTCGACTTACTCAGTTGGGATTACCCTAAACACAATAACCTGCACGACCGCATTCAACGATCGGGGCTATACCCTATTACCGTCTTGGGCGAATTGTCGATGGCGCAGAAACGTGCCTTGATCGAACGAGGCGCTATTGTCTGTCGGGACATTGTTGAAAAACCCAATGTCCTGCGGCATGTACACCTTTCGACAAAAAAAACTGAGGCAGTACTTTCTGAGGCCCGTCAACTCTGTACCGGGACCGAATAGCTGCTATAATCGCGTCATACAAGCCAAAAAGAGATTGCAAGATCAAGATTGATGTATGACTGACCAAACTACCAACGATGGCCAAAAGACGGTTGTAGCGTTTATTGCTGGACTACTTGTCGGCGGACTCTTAGTCTGGATATTTAATGACACACCAGCCGAAGCTCCCGTAACCACCGATGAACCAACTCAAACTGAAGACGCAGATACTGCCGACACCGACAGTACTGAATCAACTGACGATGTTTCAGAAGTAACCAATGACCCCGGCGATACTCCTGCTGAACCAGCACCTGAACCGGTAGCCGATTTACCGAGCGGTGATGGTAGCGCCACCGTCAGCGACACGAGTGCTGGCATGGTAGTGCCACTCGATAGCGCCACTTACCCGACCGACAACGGCTGGATTGCTGTCCGAACGTACGAGAACGGAGAAGTGACCAACATTCTGGGCGCAGCCCGGTACAGTCGAGAGCAGGGGCTCGTGCCAGAGCAAATCTCACTCTTGACCCCGACAATTGCTGGTCGTGAGTACGCGATTGTCTTCTTCACCGAAAATGGCGATCGACAGTTCGATCTTCGTACCGACACCCCAATCGAGACACCACTGGTTACCTTTACCGCACAGTAACGAGTACCACATAAAAACACCCCAGACGGGGTGTTTTTATGTACGTGGTATACTGCTACATATGAACGCATACAGACGTGCCTATAACCCAAATCGCAGCGCTGAGTGGAACTACGGTGGACCAAAGTGGCGCCTTTCGCGCTCCAAAATTGACCTCTTTCACGAGTGTCCACGCTGCTTCTACCTCGATAACAAACTCGGTACAAAACGCCCGTCGTTTCCCTCATTTAACCTTAATATTGCCGTCGATGAACTGTTTAAGAAGGAGTTTGATGTGCATCGCGCCGACCAAACCCCACACCCCGTGATGCAGGAGTACAGTATCGACGCCGTACCATTTAGTCACGCCAAGCTCGACCTCTGGCGGGATAATTTTAGCGGTGTAGAAACCACGCACACACCCACAAATTTAGTCGTGTGTGGAGCTGTCGACGATATCTGGCTGACCCGATCAGGCAGTCTCATTATTGTCGATTACAAGTCGACCTCTAAGGAGGGAACGATATCGCAACTATCAGATTCGTCCTGGGATCAGCAGTACAAACGGCAGCTAGGCGTCTACAGTTGGTTACTGCAACAAAATGGTTTTACCGTAGAGGAGACCGGCTATCTCGTGTATGCCAATGCCCGTAAAGATGAGCCTGGATTCGATAATACACTCGTGTTCGAAACGACGCTCGTGCCCGTCACCCTAGAAACTGACTGGATAGAACCAGCCTTACACAACATCAAAGACTGTCTCGAACAAGAAACTTTTCCGGCTCCAGGAGCAGTCTGCGAATACTGCCCCTATCGAGAGGCAGCAGGTAAAAAATTACTAGCTATCCATAATGCTCAAAAAAATGGCACCTAGTGTCACCACACTGGTAAAAGAAGTTGTGGCCGCAATTCCCGCCGGGGAAACGCGCACCTACAGTGAGGTCGCCGCAGCTGCTGGCAACCCAAATGCCGCCCGCGCAGTGGCCCGTATCATGGCTACCAATTACGACCCTGCGGTGCCGTGCCACCGAGTCGTCCGTAAAGATGGTAGTTTAGGTGGATATAACCGAGGTGGCATTGAAGAAAAACGACGTTTATTATCCAAAGAAAAATCCGTGTATGTTAGATGATTCAAAACTACAAACGCTCCGTAAAGACCATCAGAACTTAATCCAAGCTCAACAACAATTATACGAGGATATACGACGACTCAACGACCAAAAGCTATTGGAGGTTCGAAAGGTTGAAGAAAAATTTGATCTCCAGGTAGATGGTCTCAATCGTAAACTAGAAGAAACAAAGCGACGCTTACCCGATATTGATCGGCAAATTCAAAAACGAGAAGATGAGATTCGACGAGAAGCGCAACGTCAAAATCGATAGCTTATGTACTCCTACCAAATTGAAAAAGCGGTGCAGGCAGCTGCAGCACTCCACCACAATCAGTATCGCAAGGGGCCGGTACCCATCCCGTACGTCACACACGTTTTTTCAGTCTTTTTGCTCGTACAGGACTACACTCCTCATGAAGATACAGCAACGGCAGCGCTGCTACACGACACCCTCGAAGACACTGATTACACCGAAGCGGCCTTGCGTGAAGACTTTTCCGACGCGGTAGCTAATATCGTCCTCGCTGTCAGCGAGGATACAAGTATTAATGACTGGGTAGCCAGAAAAAAGGAGTACGTACGTAGTGTCGCCGAGGGTGGGGAAGCGGCGCTTATTATCTCAGCGGCTGACAAAATTCATAATATGCGGTCTATGATAGAGCAGTATCACGATGACGTCCCTGGGTACCTAGAGGCATTTAGTCGCTACGCCACTGACGGATTAGTCTTTTTAGAAAACTTACAGAGTATCCTTACAGAACAACTCGATAATGCTATAGTAGCGGAGTTTCAGCACGTCTATAGCGAATTCAACACCTTCAATCAACATGTCAACGAACAAAAAAACTCGTAAAAAAACGTTTCAGTACACCCCGACGAACGAACTCCCAAAGCTTGGTACTATCAAGACTGAATGGGATTTAAACCGGCTCTACTACAAGAGTGAGACGTCAACGGCGTACCGCGATGATATTGCACACACTAAGAGGGTGTATCGAGCCTTCGTAAAACGTTGGGCTAACTCTGACTTCACGCATTCAGCTACTCAACTTGCGCGCGCGTTGGCAGACTATGAAAAACTTAAAGCAGACCCACGGATTACTAGACCTGGGCGGTACCTGGCCCTGCGCTTGGCTCTCAATAGTGATGACACCAAGGCCAAAAAGGCCCAAGCTCTTCTCCAAAAAGAAATGCGCCCCCTACAAGATGAGATGGTTTTCTTTAGACTTACAATCGGCGCGATTCCCAAAAAACAGCAACGAACGTATCTAAAAGATACTCAGTTAAGCCGTTACCGCTACCTTCTAGAACGGATTTTTCTCGCTGCCGAACATCACTTGAGCGAAGCTGAAGAGAAAATAATCAACTTGAAATCATCGCAGTCGTACGACCGGTGGGTGGATGCAGTCGACACCGTACTCAGTAATCGCACCGTTTCATTTAAAGGTGCCCAGCTGCCAGTACAAACAGCACTATCCTCACTCAACACGTATCCGACCAAACAACGACAACAGCTATGGGATATTCTCATGTCCGAGATGAAAGAAATTGGTGAGTTTGCGGAACATGAATTTAACGCAATCATCACAGATGTGCGAACAGAAGATGAGCTACGTGGATATACAAAACCCTACAGTGCCACTGCCATTTGCTACCAAGATACCGAAAAAAGCATCGAGAGTTTAGTTGATGTTATGCAAACTGAGGGGTTCGCATTATCTCGAAAATTCTATAAATACAAAGCGCAGTATCATAAACAAAAGCAATTACACTATACGCAGAAGTACGAACCAATCGGACCTGCACGCACCCTCTCATACGAACACGCTGTAGAAATCTGTCGTGACGTATTTTACAGTCTTAAGACTGAGTATGGTGCTATCTTTGACCAGATGCTTACCACTGGTCAAATTGATGTATACCCCCGCAAAGGTAAACGAGGTGGTGCTTTTATGAGTGAAGCAATTGGCCACCCCACCCAGGTCATGCTTAATCATACAGACGATCTTTCTTCACTGCGTACACTGGCGCATGAAATGGGTCACGCCATTCACGCCGAGCGAGGAAAACAACAACCAGCCATCTATCAAGGTCATTCAATCACAACTGCAGAAACTGCGAGTACCCTGTTTGAAAATCTACTCTTTCAGAAACTTTTAGCCCAAACTGACGAGCAAACAAAATTAGAATTGCTTCATGACAAGCTGGCGCAAAATACCGCCACCATGCAACGCCAGATAGCCTTCTTTAACTGCGAACTGGAAATTCACACCACCATCACTGAGCAGGGGGCTATGACCAACTCGGAATTAGCTGCGTGTATGCAACGCCATCTCAAAGCGTATTTGGGACCAGCGGTATCCGTTACTCCCGCGGATGGGTATTCATACGTCTACATACCGCATCTTCGCTACGGATTCTACGTCTACACCTACTGCTTTGGGCTACTTATGAGTAATCAAATGGCTCGCGAATATGAGGCCGACAATAAATATATTGAGCAGATCGATACCTTCCTCACGTTGGCTGAAACTGACACGGTTACCAACATCTTTAAACAGATTGGACTTAACCCCGAACGCGAAGGCACCTTTGCAACGGCACTTGATAGTTATCGTGATGATGTAACCTTCTTTGCACAACTGGTTAAAAGCCGGACAAAATAGGGTACACTGTACGCATCTATGGACCTTTTGTTTATTGGTATGACATTGAGTGTGGTGGGTAAAGGCATGCTCGCGCTTGGCGTAGTCTGGGTGCACATCGCGATGGCCAATGAACGTAGTATTGACGACTTGGTCGTGCGCTCATTTCGAACTGAGCTCTACGTGACGTTACTCGGCTTCGCCCTCATAGTGGCAGGCTATATTATTGAGGTACTGGCGCTCGGAGGCTTTATGACAATGGCCACGTGCGTCGGGCCGGAGTGCGCCGCGGCGGTGATTCAATCACTTACGGAGTAGCTTACAGCCCAAAGGTTTGCTATAGTCCACTCACTAAACACACTTTTGTTATGTCTGGAAACGAAATCCGTCAGCGGTATCTCGACTACTTCATGGCTCGCGAGCACGCAGTTATACCCTCCGCTGCATTAGTCCCTGAGAACGACCCAACCACGCTCTTTACGGGTAGCGGCATGCAACCACTCGTCCCGTACCTGATGGGGGAGACACATCCTAAAGGAAACCGCTTGGTCGACTCACAAAAATGCTTCCGCGCCGAGGATATTGAGGAAGTGGGGGATAACCGTCATACTACCTTCTTTGAAATGTTGGGTAATTGGTCGCTGGGCGACTACTTTAAAACTGAGCAATTGCCGTGGTTTTATACTTTTTTAGTAGATGAGGTCGGGCTTGACCCAGAGCGCATTTACGTAACTGTTTTTCAGGGCGACGAAGCAGCACACGTCCCTCGCGATGAGGAGTCGGTAGCCATCTGGCAGCAGCTATTTTCGGCCCGTGGCGTTTCTGCTGAGGTAGCCGAGATGGGGAGTGAGACCACCGGTGGCGAACGCGGTATGCAGCCCGGTGAGCGGATTTTTTACTACGATGCCAGTAAAAACTGGTGGAGTCGGGCGGGCAAACCTGAGAATATGCCGGACGGTGAAATCGGTGGGCCCGATAGCGAAGTATTTTACGACTTTGGAACTGAACATGACCCTGCGTATGGCGACCACTGTCATCCTAACTGTGACTGCGGCCGATTCTTAGAAATCGGAAACTCCGTTTTTATGGAGTACCAAAAAACTGCCACCGGTTTCGAAAAACTGCCTGCGCAGAACGTCGACTTTGGCGGCGGACTCGAGCGCATCACCGCAGCGGCCAATAATAACGGGGACATCTTCACCATAGATTTACTGTGGCCGGTTATTGACCAGCTACAAACCCTCTCTGGTGTCACGTATGAAGACAACGTAGAAGCTTTTCGCGTTATTACCGACCACATTCGTGGCGCCGTCTTTATGATTGGTGATGGTGTCCTGCCGAGTAATGCTGAACAGGGCTACTTTGTGCGTCGACTGCTTCGTCGGGCTGTACGTTTTGCCGACACGCTCGGTATTCCTGCTGGAGAGCTCGCCCAACTCGCAGACAGTGTGATTACTACCTACGAAGCGCACTACACCAATCTCACCAGTTCACGAGCAGACATTACCGCTGCCATAGCGGCCGAGGAAGAGCAGTTTCGTAAAACGCTCAAGAAAGGCCTTGAACAGTTTCATAAACTCCAACTCCAAGTCCACGCGTCCACAAAAATGGAAGACGGTAAAAAAGTTATCGACCAAGACTCGGTACATACGGTAACGGCAATTAGTGGCAAGAACGCCTTCGATCTTTTTACGACCTATGGCTTTCCGATTGAGCTCACCGAAGAAATTGCAGCAGAGCGAGGCCTCGCGGTCGACCGTGCTGGTTTTACAAAACTGATGGACGAACACCGCGAAAAATCGCGAGCTGGCGCCGCTCATAAATTTAAAGGTGGTTTGGCCGACCACTCAGAAAAGGTGGTGGAGTACCACACCGCCACTCACCTGATGCTGGCTGCCTTACGTCATTTCTTGGGTGACCATGTACACCAAGCTGGTTCAAATATTACGGGTGACCGCCTTCGGTTTGACTTTACCCACCCCGAAAAAGTTGAGCGAGACACCCTCGACCAAATCGAACAGTGGGTTAACAATGCGATTGCAACCGGCGGGGAGGTGACGATTGAAACCATGGCCAAGAGCGCGGCTGAGGACGACCCGACGGTAGAGGGTAGTTTTTGGGATCGCTACCCCGACGAAGTGAAGGTCTACACCATCACCGGTACCGACGGAACGGTCTTCTCTCGCGAGCTGTGTGGCGGCCCACACGTCGCAAAACTCGAAGACATCAAGGGCACCTTTGTCATCAAGAAAGAAGAATCATCGTCAGCCGGTGTACGACGCATTAAGGCAGTACTGCAATCGTAATAATCCCCCGATTTTTTCTCTCAGCTACAGCCACTATCGCTGTGGTTGGTATACTAGTAGAGAATTATGTTTTTCTCGTCCAGGCATGCACCCGACGCTCGGTGTGGAATTATTATTGATGTTGGCTCGGCTAGCGTCGCCGCAGCCATCGTCGTTTCCGAGGTTGACTCACCTGAGCCGACCGTTGTGTGGAGCTACACCGAACGCTGTCCCATTACTGAGTCGTCCGACACAGTTGTCCTGGCTAAAAAAGTTATTGCCACACTGGTAAACGTCTCAATGGAGATCGGTACTACCGGTTTAAAAACCTTAGCCGACCACGACGCGCAACTGCGCCCCATGTACCTGCACGTTGCGGTGGGTGCGCCATGGAGTTATACCGTTCCCAAGCAAATTCGGTATCGTAAAGACGAACCCTTCACGGTAACCGCGCAACTACTCCGCGAACTCGCCACGGCTGCTGAACACGAAACCACCGAAGCGCAAGCAGCTTCACCACTGTTTGAATCGCTCGGTCTAGAAGTTATTGCCAGTACCACTTCACATTTCACGGCAAATGGATACCACGTGAGTGATCCGACTGGACAGTCGACCAACGATCTAACCTTGGTTCGAAAGGTGACAATCTGCCAAAAACGCTTAGTCGATGCTATCCGTGAAGTGCACGAGAATATCGCTGCTCGGGCAACGCTATCCATTACCTCACTTATGGAGCATATGCAGCAACACATTCTAACGCGTACCGTATCAAGTAAAAGTTACGGATTGGTCGACATAAGCGGCGACGCGACCGAAGTAGGTATTGTCGCTGAGGGCGTATTACAGAATGTTGTGAGTAACAGCTTGGGTCACTACGCCGTTGCCCGCGAGATTGCTGCAATAACCCACGAGCCGGAGAGTAGTGCATTTGCCCGACTCCAAGAATGCAGTAATGAGACACTTACCTGCGCCCCAGCCGCGCAACAAGCAGAATGTGCTGTCGTGCTCACACGATTTAGCGAAACGCTGGCTAAACTCATTGGGCAAGCAGCGCAAATGACCGAGCTACCCACTCATTATGTCGTTCACAGCGATACCGGACTGCGAGATTTTGCCCGCCTAATGACCACCAACGCGGTTAACCAAATAACCAACAGTCAACACATCTCCGTTGCTACCGTGAGCGAAAAGCTAACCAACATTGCCGACATCCCTGAAACGCGGTTGGCGCTGTCGGTCGCAGTTTTCCACACTCAACATACAACCTAATATGCAGCCCCAAAATATCTCGTATACTGATATAATACGTGGGTATGGATTTCGCTAAAAGTTGTAACAATTTGGGTAGGGGATTCGTAGCGTACACCGTGTCGATTTATCAGTACTTAGCCTATCAGCGGTAACCTGGCTGATTTCTTACGGGATGGATAAAAAGTGGAACCTCCAAGACATTAAACCGGCGCAGCGTAACGAGCGTCCGAGCCGTCCAGCAGCGCAACCAAGAACAGCTGAAATGCCGCGTCGACCAGAAAGTGCACCTCGTGCAGACACCGATGCTGCCGACACACTCACTGTGCCGGTTGAAAGCGGTGCGAAGAAACGACGCGTCAGTATGGTCGCAGTGTTTTTGATATTACTCGTTACCTTCGGCGGAATCGTTGGCGTAAGCTACCTCTTAGGTGGTGCTGATGTAACCGTCTACCCGAAACATCGTGAACCGAACATAAACGCTGAATTTACTGCGTTCACCAATGCAGCGCGACCATCTGATCTCGGCTATGAGGTGATGACCCTTGAAGCAGAGGGGGAACGGCAAGTTCGTGCCACCGGACAACAACAAGTGACTGAACAAGCCAGTGGCGTCCTAACCATTTATAAATCAACCCCATCACCACAACGACTCATTACTAACACCCGCTTTGAGGGGCCGGACGGGCGCATTTTTAGACTGGTCGACTCAGTCGTCGTGCCTGGCGCAGTTGATGGCCAGGCGGGCTCTATCCAAGCCGAAGCATTCGCGAGCGAACCCGGTGAAGCATACAACCTAGCAGCAGGAACACGCTTTACCGTGCCTGGACTGGAGAATGACGAAGCGCTCTTTAATGCGATCTACGCCGAGAATGAAGCGCCGTTCACTGGTGGTTTTGATGGCCAGCAATTTGTCATTGACGAAGACGAGCTCGCAACCGCGCAGCAAGGCTTACGCGAGGAGCTTCGTAATGCACTCCTCGATCAACTACCTAACGAAAAACCAGCCGGCTTTATCACTTATGAAGGCGCCAGTGCCTTTACGTACGAGTCGCTTCCGGCCATTGAGTACGGTGACGATTTAGCAACCATCAAAGAAAAGGCCGTCTTGCACGTACCACTATTTGCTGAGTCTGAGTTGGCCGCCTTCCTGGCTACCGCTGCCGTACCGGGGTACGAAGATGAACCGGTTCGACTCGACAACCCAGAAGCACTCACATTTAGCTATGTTAATGCAACCACCTCAAACAGTAACTTAGCGAACCTCTACCAGATGTTGTTTGAACTCGAAGGCCGCCCAACTATTGTTTGGACATACGACGAAGGCAAACTCGCCACTCAGATACTTGGTGCTAACCGTACGGCATTGAGTCAAATCCTACAAGCATACCCCGGCATTGAGCGAGCCCAAGCCGAAATTAGACCGTTCTGGCAGCGATCTTTCCCGACTGATATAAATCAAATCAACATTATTGAGTCACTCGGAGAAGATCCTGAGTAATCGATGAGTTGACGTAACTACATACGTTTGGTAGACTTCCACCCGTTTAATGTCGGACACTGAAAAAACAGACGAATTGCTGTACGGTACAGTTGAAGAGGCGTTGCCAAACACGCTTTTTCGTGTGCGTATGGAAGACACTGGGGAAGAAGAGCTCGCGTATTTAGCCGGCAAAATGCGCAAGTTTCGGATTCGCGTTCTGGTTGGCGACCGCGTTGCCATCCAACCTGATTCTTACGGGGGTAAGGGACGTATCACCAAACGGCTCTAGCATCGAGTATAGCTTCGTGCAGCTCCATACGGTTGTAACTGTATGTAGCTGCACGATGCGATGCACGTGAATGTAAGGTCTGAATTCCCTTAGAGTGGACTCTCGGCAGGGATTTGTGGTAAAAGACAGGCAACCAATTTAGTAGCGATAACACTCTAACGGGATGAAAGTACGATCATCAATCAAAAAGCGCAGTGCTGACGATATTATCGTTCGTCGTCGCGGCCGAATCTACGTTATTAATAAAAAGAAACCTCGTCACAAACAACGACAAGGCTAATTAGTATTATGCGAATCTCAGGTATTACAATTCCCGACGAGAAGCAACTCGGTTTTGGCTTGACCGCGGTATACGGTATTGGTCGTGCCCGGGCAGCGAGTATCCTCGACGCCCTCGGGATTGCACCAACCACTAAACCCACCGAGCTTTCTACTGAGCAAGAGAACGCGGTTCGAGAGCAAATCGAAGCCTTCACTATCGAAGGTGAGCTCAAACGACAAATCACTGGGGATATCAAGCGTCTCAAAGACATTAAGTCGTACCGTGGCGATCGCCACAGTAAGCGTTTACCGGTCCGCGGTCAACGTACGAAAACGAACGCGCGTACCCTGAAGGGAGTGAAGAAAACAATGGGTAGTGGTCGTCGTAAGCTTGAGAAGACCTAGACATCAAGCAGTCGAATTACGTTATATTAGCAAATCAATCTTATGGGTAAGAAACGAATCATCAAAAAAGGCGGTGGCTCAGACGTGACAGGAATGTCACGGGCTTTGAGCCGGGTACCAAAGAAGAAAGTTGCAGCCGGTACCCTGAACGTACTTGCCACCTTCAATAATACACTTGTCACGCTGAGCGATCAGAATGGCAATTCGCTGATTGCTGCCAGTTCTGGTGCACTTGGCTTTAAAGGAGCGCGTAAAAGTACTCCTTTTGCTGCTGCCAAAGTGGGGGAAATCCTCGGCGACAAGGCCCAGCAAATGGGCATGAAAGAGGCCAACGTTATTATTCGCGGTGTCGGTGCTGGTCGAGAGTCAGCCCTCCGTGCCTTCGCTGGAAAAGGTATCGCTATTACTCAAATCACCGACAAGACCCCCGTTCCACACAACGGTCCTCGTCCTAAGAAAGCCCGCCGGGTATAGTCGCGTATGAAAATCGGACCAAAATTCAAAATCGCAAAACGTCTTGGCGCTCCTATCTTTGAGAAGACCCAAACGCAAAAGTTTGCCCTCTCAGAAGCACGTGGAGGTCGCACCAACAAGCGTCGACCAGGCAATATGTCTGACTACAAGCGGCAGCTTATTGAGAAGCAAAAGATGCGCTTTAGTTACGGTGTATCAGAGAAGCAGCTACGTCGCTACGTAAATGAAGCTATTTCAAAAAGTCACCAACCAATAGGGCTCCTTATGGCACGACTTGAGCAACGTCTCGATAACGTTGTGTACCGCGCCGGCCTCGCAAAGACCCGTCAGATGGCGCGCCAAATGGTGGCGCACGGTCACATTGTCGTAAACGGACACAAACTGACCATTCCGTCACACAAGATGACTCCTGGTGATACCTTTACCGTTCGCGAGGGGAGTAAGCAATCTGCCCTGTTTGAGAACTTCGTCGACGCCCACCAAGCGGCTGGCGTGCCAGGCTGGATTTCATTCGACGCTAAAAAATTGTACGGTGAAATCACCGCAACACCTACCTACGAGCCAACCGAAACGCTCTTTGACCCGGCTCAAGTACTCGAATACTACAGTCGTTAGTACACTACATTAGTCTTAGCCACCAATCACAATCACTATGCTCGAAACAAACGTCTCACTGCCCAGTAAGCCTCGCGTCGTAAAGGAAGAGAACTTTTACGGTATCTACGAAATCGACGGTCTCTACCCAGGGTACGGCCATACGCTTGGCAACTCGCTTCGTCGTATCATTCTCTCCTCACTTCCCGGAGCTGCTATCACCCACGTAAAAATAGAGGGTGTTAAACATGAGTTCGATACCATTGCCGGTGTCAAAGAGGATGTAGTGACTATGCTGCTTAACCTGAAGCGTATTCGTCTCTCACTGCACAGTGATGAGCCGGTCACTTTCTCATTCAAAAAATCTGGTACTGGTACCATTACCGCTGCCGATCTTGAAGCTCCTTCACAGATTGAAATCCTTAGCCCCGAGCAACCAATCGCCGAAATTACCAACAAGAGCACGTCACTTGAGATGGAAATTACGGTTGAGCGGGGTATGGGCTACGTACCGCGTGAAGTGCACCAGAAAGAAAAAGTCGATATCGGCTCGATTGCGCTTGATGCAGTATTTACCCCTATCCGTCGTGCCAACTACGAGGTTGAGAACATGCGTGTCGGCGACCGTACCGACTACAACCGACTCCGTATGTTTGTCGAAACCGACGGCACCCTAACCCCACGCGAAGCAGTCGAAAATGCTGTAGAAATAATGGTCCACCAACTAAAAGCTGTCATCGGATTTCAGGAAAAAGTCGAAGCTGAGCCAGCTGCGGAGGAAGGTGCTACCGAGGTAGCCGTCGCAGCCGAACCTGACCCCGATGTACTTAAAACCCGGATTGAAACACTCGACCTCACGCCACGTACTCTCTCTGCACTGGAAGACGCGAGCATTCGTACGCTCGGTGGACTTGTCAAGAAGAAAAAAGATGATATTCTTGCGCTCGACGGTATCGGCCCGAAGGGTGTCGAGGAGATCGAAGCACTCTTAAACGACCTTGGCGTTTCCTTCGCCGATTAATACCAGACCTATGCAACACGCTAAGCAAAAACGAACCCTCGGACGCACCCGCTCACAACGAACGGCTTTGTTGCGTGGTCTCGCTATTTCACTCTTCGAACATGGCAGCATCGTAACATCCACAGCCAAAGCAAAGGAGTTGCAACCTTTCGCTGAGCGACTCGTTACTTACGGCAAGCAGGGGACCGTGGCCGCTCGACGTAATGCAGCCACAAAGCTTGGCGAGCCTAACACGCAGGTCGTGAGTAAACTATTTGACGAAATTGCTCCGAAATACGCAGACCGTAGCGGTGGCTACACCCGTATTATTAAAATGGGTATCAAAGATGGTCGCGACCAGTCTGTAATCGAACTCGTATAATGTCTATGACTACTGAAACCACTACACGCACCCACACTATCGACGCCACCGGCAAGCGTCTCGGTAAGGTGGCAACCGAAGCAGCAACTATTCTCATGGGTAAAGACCAGGTAGATTTTGCGAAGCACACCGTTGCACCCGTAACGGTAACTATCGAGAATGCGAGTAAACTCGATGTACCAGAGCACAAAAAAAAGGAGATTTACCAGAGCTACTCTGGCTACCCAAGCGGCCGTAAGGTTGAAACTCTTGAGCACCTCGGTACCCGCCTCGGGTACAGTGAAGTTGTTCGACGTACCGTTAAGGGCATGCTGCCTAAGAACAAACTGCAAGCAGTACTTATGAAAAACTTAATCGTAACCGAGTAATTTATATGGCAACCGCAAAATACGTAGAAGGCATCGGCCGCCGAAAGACCGCCTCAGCTCGGGTACGACTAACCCCAGCCAAAGCAACGACCGTTACCGTAAACGGCAAACCACTTACGGAGTACTTTAAGCACGAATCACACATCAACGATGTGGAGTCTGTTTTGAAAACTGAAGACGCTGGCATCGAGCACTACGACATTTCAGTACACATCTCTGGTAGTGGTCTCGCAGCTCAAGCCGAAGCTATCCGCCTTGGCATTGCTCGCGCCTTGGTTAAGGAAAAAGCTGAGCGTCGCGGAGTCTTAAAGCCTCTTGGCTTCCTCAAGCGTGACCCACGTTCAGTCGAGCGGAAGAAGTTTGGACTTCGGAAGGCTCGCCGCGCCCCACAATGGTCAAAACGTTAAGAAAAGTGCCCCGTTTGGGGCACTTTTTAGTTTTGACAGCCGGAGCGTTGTGAGGAGCGCAATCCCTAGCGCGATGAACCGCGAGGCCGTGCAGGAGGTTCTTATGAGCGTAAGTGAATTAGAAACCTGACGCCAAAGCGCTAGTAAAAAGCCTCCCTGCGGAGGCTTTTTTCACGCTTCGACGGCGCAGCAATGTATGTTGCCAAACCTAGGCAAAATACGACGCGAGCCGAGGTGAGAAGCGTGGGACGCTTTCTCAAGAGGTTGCCTACTGCGTCAGCAGTAGGCAACCTGAACAGAATCTGTAGGATTAGAGAGTACTCAGTGCTCGCAACTAGCAAAGCTAGTGAGAATATTTAGTAAGCCTAGAGGAAACGTTAAAAATGACCGAATCATCACGTTGATCATCACAGAACCCCTTTCACTCTACACGTTCGAAGCACACAAGCAGTTCGATTGCCAGCCTTGCTCTCCATTCCATTTTATACCGCTTAGAAGATAAAGACCCTCATGGAGGTCTTTTTGATATCGCGCCTCATGCTGCAGTGATGTTCCTGCGTTTGACTTACTACTAAGACCGCGCGCAGCCAGATGGTATACTCTTTTGATGAGGATTAAAATTCTAAAACTGCAATTCTTGATTTTGAGCCTGTTGGCTGTATCGCCATTAGGTGCACCGGTACCATTTATGATGCTTTCATTTTTGGGCTACTGCAGCGGCGTAAGAGAATTTAACGCATCCTGTGCACCGGGATTATCCTATTTTGAGTGGATATATTACACAGTGGAAGTTCCATTGATGTTTTTCGCCATGAACTACCTCTGGCTAATTACCGCCATATTAATTTGGATTTTCTGGATAATAATTGGCCTTGGTCTGGTGTATCGAATGCAAAATGATGCTGCTACATCTGACAAACTATAGCTAAGATAATACTGAGCCGTCATGATTAATGAGCACCAACACAAAACGCCCCAGTAGGGGGCGTTTTGTGAGTCGTGGGTAGCAGCTGTGCGACGTGCGTGTAGATTTTTGTGGAACCTACCCTCCAAGTTACACGTTGGGGTATCACCATCATGGGCGATACTGCACAACACAGGCCACAACCGTCTAGAGTCTGTGCCCGAGGCCTTCACTTGCGCGAATGGCTCGGTAGCTACCTCCATCAGAGCGCGTAGAGCTTCGCTCCGATCATTCCCCACCCATAACGAGTGAGTACTTATATACTAGCACATCTGCACAGTATATCTGTAGCCGCAACGATGGGCTGGGGATAGTCAAATTTTGACCGACAACACAAAAAAATATATACTGCAAGAGTAGGGAGAGAAACGAATGTATCGGCCACCCACACCGACGTACCGATAATTATTGACCGTAATCGCAGTATCGAACATGTCGACTGAACCAGAACATAACGACGCTCATACCGATGCGGTAGAGCTAGAAATGGAAGAGTTTGAGAGCACCGATGAAGAGGGTGCCGCTGAGACACTACATAAAAAGCTAAAGGACCTTCGAACTAAGCTTACCGCAGCTGAAGCAGCTAAACGTGAAAGTCTCGAAGAACTCCAGCGTACTAAAGCCGACTTCCTTAACAGCAAGAAACGGCTCGAGGAACAACAGCAGGCAGCGGTAAAACGAAGCGAAGACGCTTTTGTGTCAGCTCTGCTTCCCTTAGCCGACAGCTTCTACATGGCGATGAAAGATGAAGCTGCCTGGAACGCTATCGACGAATCATGGCGCAAAGGCGTAGAAGGGATTCACCAACAACTCAAACGTATCCTCGACGGCTACAATGTTGAACCAATCGATCCAGCAGGCGAGCCGTTTGACCCACACCGACACGAAGCAGTAGCGACAACCGAAGATGACGGCGAGTCTGAAACAGTGCTAGAGGTAGTCCAAGTTGGCTACGAGCGAGCGGGTGACGTACTGCGACCGGCAAAAGTTGTTATTAGTGCATAAAAAAGAATGCGGGAGTGTAACGACTATTATGAATTTCTTTCCAATTTGTTCATTAGAACAAATTACTGGAAGCACCAATACGACTTTACATTGACTACTGAATAATCCGAATAATATAAAGATTATGGCAAAAATTCTTGGAATTGACTTAGGAACCACTAACTCGGCAATGGCCGTCATAGAGGCTGGTGAGCCGACTATTATTGAAAATGCTGAGGGTAACCGTACCACCCCTTCGATTGTGGCGATTTCTAAAAAGGGTGAGCGGCTGGTCGGACAAATCGCCAAACGGCAGGCAGTAACCAACCCACAGAACACTATTTACGGTATTAAACGCTTTATGGGTCACAATTACAGTGACGCAGCCGTACAGAAAGATAAAGAGGTGGTACCGTATGAAGTGCACGAGGGGAGCGACAAGGGTGTCCAGGTAACAATGGGCGAAAAGCAGTACCGTCCCGAGGAGGTGTCGGCTATGATTCTCTCGAAACTGAAAGCCGATGCCGAAGCTAAGCTCGGAGAGACCATCACCGAAGCCGTTATTACGGTACCTGCGTACTTTAACGACGCTCAGCGTAAGGCCACCCAAGACGCCGGTAAGATTGCCGGTCTTGAGGTAAAGCGCATCATCAATGAGCCAACCGCTGCCGCCTTGAGTTACGGTTTTAACCAAAAGAAAGACGAGAAAATTGTTGTCTACGACTTTGGTGGCGGTACGTTCGACGTTACCGTACTTGAAGTGGGTGACGACGTGGTTGAGGTACAAGCGACTGACGGCGACGCCCATATGGGTGGTCGTGATATCGATCAGCAAATTGTGCGCCACCTGATTGAAGAGTTTAAGAAAGAAGAGGGGATTGACCTCAGTAAAGACCCACTCGCACTCCAACGCCTCGATGACGAGGCCGAGAAAGCTAAGAAAGAGCTCTCGAGTTCAGGCGAAACCGAAATTAACATACCGTTTATTGCTAACGTAGATGGCGCTCCTAAGAACCTACTTATCACCCTCACGCGCGCCAAACTAGAAGAGCTGGCAGGAGAGTACATCGACCGCTCAATCGAAATCACCAAGCGCGCCCTCGAAGCCTCTGGCCTTAAGAAAGAAGAGATTGATGAGATTGTGCTCGTTGGTGGTCAGACCCGCATGCCTAAGATTGTCGAGACGGTTAAAGAACTCTTTGGTAAAGAGCCTAATAAGAGCATCAACCCCGACGAGGTAGTCGCGCTGGGTGCGGCTATCCAAGCTGGTATCTTCCAGGGTGACGTGCAGGACATTACGTTAGTAGACGTGATCCCACTCTCACTCTCGATTGAGACCATGGGTGGTGTTGCTACCAAGCTTATCGAAAAAAACACCCACATTCCGACCAAAAAGTCTCAAGTATTCTCAACCGCAGCCGACAACCAAACCTCGACCGAGATTCACATTACCCAAGGTGAGCGGCCGATGGCAGCCGACAATAAGTCGCTCGGTAAATTCGTCCTCGACGGTATCCCACCAGCGCCTCGTGGCGTGCCGCAAGTCGAGGTCACATTCGACGTCGACAGCAATGGTGTACTGAACGTCACTGCCCAAGACAAGTCGACCGGTAAAGAGCAGTCCATTCGTATCGAGGCTAACTCTGGCCTCACCGAGGACGACATCGAAAAGATGAAAGCCGACGCAGAGGAAAACGCTGAGCAAGACAAACAAAAGCAAGCCCTGATTGAAGCCCGCAACCTCGCCGAGCAAATGATCTACACTGCCGAAAAAGCCGTTAAAGATCACGGTGAGGCGGCTGGTAAAGAAATAACCGACGCGATAGAAGCTAAGGTGACTGCACTTACAGACGTAAAAGATAAGGACGACGTGGAAGCAATTAAAACCGCCACCGAAGCCCTCTCAACCGAGATGCAGAAAATTGGTGAGGAAATGCAACAAGCTGCGCAAGCAGAAGGCGATTCTACCGCAGCAAACGAGGCAAACTCTGAAGAGACTGTCCGTGACGCAGAGGTCAAAGACGACGACAATAAAAAAGAGTAGTACTATCCTCTTAGGCTGGCTATGTATCATACATGATACATAGCCAGCCACTAGAGCACTGTATCGCTCATTAATTGCTAACTACCTATGGCACAACAACCCAATTATTACCAAACGCTCGGTATTGAAAAGAACGCAACCAAAGACGAGGTTAAAAAGGCTTTTCGTAAGCTAGCTGCCAAGTACCACCCCGACAAAGCCTCGGGTGATGAAGCTAAATTCAAAGAAATTAGCGAAGCCTACGCGGTCTTAGGGGATGAGAAAAAACGAGCTGAGTACGATGCCTATGGTCACGCCTTTGCCGGCGCTGGTGGCGGTCAAGGGGCTGGCTTCGGTGGCTTTGACTTCTCAGGCTTCCAACAAGCCGCTGGTGGTCAAGGGTTTGAATTTGACATCAACGATATCTTCGAGAATTTTGGTGATGTGTTTGGTGGGGGCGGACGCCAACGTCAACGCCGAGGGCACGATATTTCAATCGATATTAATTTGACGTTCAAAGATTCTATTTTTGGCACTACCCGCACCGTTCGCCTCACGAAGCAAAGTGAGTGTGAGTACTGTAATGGTAGCGGCGTCAAAGAGGGAACAGAGCTCTCCAGCTGTACCACCTGTAACGGCCAGGGTCGAGTGCGAGAAACACGCCAAAGCATTATGGGTACCTTCCAGACGGTTAAAGTCTGTGAGAGTTGTCAGGGAAGTGGGCAGGTACCAAAAGAGAAGTGTGGGCACTGTGCAGGAGTAGGTGTCAGACGCCAAGAAGAGGAAGTGGAGATCAAGGTGCCCGCCGGTATCCAGGACGGCGAAGTGATTCGGATGACCGGCCGCGGCGAAGCGATACCAGGTGGTCAGCCGGGCGATCTCTACATTAAAGTGCACGTCGAGCGTGATACAAAGATTAAGCGCGAAGGCAGCAACCTGATTGCCGAGCTACCGGTAAAACTAACCGACGCGCTCTTAGGTAACGAATATGCGGTAACAACGCTCGACGGCTCAGTAACCATCAAGGTCCCGGCCGGTGTCTCGCACGGTGAACTGCTACGCATAAAAGGCAAGGGGGTGCCTACGAGCGAATCAAGCCGCGGCGACTTCTTGGTTAAAGTACGGGTTGAAACCCCCGCCAAACTCAGCCGTAAAGCTCGTAAATTAATCGAGGAGCTAAGGGGGGAAGGGATATAGAAAAAAGGCTCGCGGGACGCGAGCCTTTTGCGAGGTGCATTCAACCATCTTCAGTGAAATGAGAGAATTTTCGTAACGATGACTTTTCTGCTTTCCACACCATCAGTACCAGAGCTATTTGAAGAACCACACTCGCCACCAACACCAAAGCAACGGCTGCCGCAAGTGCCACTAGGCTAGGAGACAGGCTCACAGTCCAAGCATGGATAGCAAACAGCGTAAGGTATGCAGCCAACAGCATAATTGCGTTAACGGCTGAAACAAGAAGGAAGACGTACATTAGTGTATCCTTTCGGTTGATAGATCTATCGAGTATTAGAACATATTTTGTGAAATAATCAATATCTCGCTATTAACTAACATCCATTTGACGCAAGGAGCTAGAACGTATAATAAGCAGATGGACAGCGCGACTATCTTAGGCGTCTTACAAGAATCAATCTTTGTGATTGCAGTCTTTGGTGGTTTTCTTTTCTACGCCATTATCCGCGGTCGCCATTCGCTCATTAACCTCATTGTCGGGCTATACTTTGCCCTTCTCATCTCACTCGAGTTTCCGTACTACGACGCCATTTTAGGCGGAGCGAGCGCTGAAAGCGAAGCGGTGTTACGTATCCTAGTGTTTGGGGTCTTTACCGTAATCTCAACCGTTATCCTCGGTCGGCTGCTGCACCAAGGCGATTACGATCGGGGTTTTGCTGGTTTTCACCGCAAATTTATCTATGCCTTAGCCGCGACGGTCCTTGTGCTGACATACAGCTTCCATGCGTTGCCGGTAACCGAACTCATCGACCCTGGTCCGATTCAGGCCTTGTTCGCATCTGAAAGTAGTTTCTTTTTCTGGCTGTTTGTTCCTATCATTATCTTGTTTTTCCTCTAAGAAAAATCAGGGTGGTACTGGCTGGTGCTACAATAGTATCAGTGAAGTGGATTCGAGTTAGACAATCGCTACTGCTGTACGCTGCCACCTATGTAGGCATCTTTCTAGTGCTCGCCAGTAGTGTCTATACCGCCTACAGCCACCCTGCGACGACTTTTAGTCCAGCTGCTATGGGGTGGTACCTCGGTATTGCCAGTTTTACATTACTTATTGGTGGAGTAGGTATAGCCCTCCGCCACACACCATACCAACGTCTCATTCCTCGTCTACATCTCGTGAGCGCGTTTGTATTGTGGGTTGGAGTAGTAATCGGCGTCACACTTTCCCGGGACGTAGCAGCGCAATATGTATTGCTACTTTTAGAAGCGGCGACATTATTTCTGCTGCTGACACTGGTAGCTCACCGTATACGTAAAGCCTTTGCTCCACAAACCCCCGGACGCTGGTTAACCGGAGTATCCCTTATTATAGGGTCGGGAGTAGTCATCATTACTCCCACCATGCTCAACTATTCACTTGGGGTTAGCGGTGCTACGGCAGTGTTTACTGCCGGTATTGGACACGCGCTTATTATCGGAGCTGGCTTTGCCCTCATCTTGATGGCACTATGCTATATCCCTCTGGGTCGGCCGCGTCTTATTGCCGACCGCACATTCAGCGTTGGTCCACTCGTGTTCTCAACACCAGAATCACCCGACGACTGCAGTCTTATCGAGCTCACTGAGCGCTTAGTGACAGAGCAACGACAGATTCTCTTTAAACGCGGGATGTGGCTCCACTACCGCAATCATCTCGTACAGGGAAACGGCCTTATCAGTACCAAACCAAAAGCGCTGGAAGAACTCATGACAACCCTCCTTGAGTTTGCGGCGCACCAGAATCAGTCAAAGGCAGTCTCGGTTAAACTATATAACGACACCCGGCACTCGTACCTGCACCTCGTAATTGACTACATCGTAAACACCCATAAAAAAAGCGATTTTAAGGCACCGGTCGAGGCTGCCACAGCGCTTGGTGGCGCACTAACTATTAATCGCGACGATCGAACTACCGAGCTCGTATTGAGCTTTCCGCTCCAGTGGTAGCCCTCGGCACGACAATTTGCTACTATCACTAGGATGAAAAAACGTCTCTTAACCGGCCTTCAATCATCGGGCACCCTCCATATTGGCAACTACTTTGGTGCGCTGAAGCCCTTTCTCGACACCTACCAAGACTACGATAGCTACTTAATGGTCGCCGACTACCATGCCCTTACCAGCTTACGCGACCCGGAGGCCATGCGCCAAAACATTTATGACGTGGTTAAAGACTACCTCGCCGTCGGGGTCGACCCAGAAAAATGCGTTATCTTCCGCCAGTCCGATAACCAAGACCATATGGAACTGGCCTGGGTCCTCGACTGCATGGTGACGGTATCATTCTTAGAGCTGGCGCACGCCTACAAAGACAAAGTTGCTAAAGGTCTCGAAGCCAATGCCGGCCTCTTTACCTACCCCATGCTCCAAGCCGCCGATATTACCCTCTACAACATCGACGTAGTGCCGGTTGGCGAAGACCAACGCCAACACCTCGAGTACACGCGCGAAGCGGTCGGTAAACTTAACCGCGCCTACAACCAAGAGCTGCTCAAAGAACCCGAGACGCTTATCCTGGAAGGTGTCGGTGTGGTACCCGGTACCGACGGCGAAAAAATGAGTAAGAGTAAAGGTAATACCATCCCACTCTTTGGTACCACCGAGGAAATTGAAAAAGCGGTTATGGGTATTGTAACCGACTCAACTGGTGAACGACCCGAGAACGTGTACGCTATCCACCGACTCCTCAAACCTGACGCCGAACTCGATCCTGTTTACGAAGCGCACAAAGGTCGCTATGGCGACCTTAAAAAACTACTCGCGGCCGACCTCGACACATTCATAGCTCCGCTGCGCGAGCGTCGGGCGGCTATTACCGACGAGCAGGTTAAGGAAGTCCTTACTGCCGGGGTAGCGAAGGCAAAGGAGACTTCACACCAGACCATCGCCCGAGTTCGTCAAACGATTGGCATTGCATTATAAAATCGTTATACTAGAACTACCAATGACGCAGCTGACAACTGCCGAGGTACGGTTTATTAACGAGCCCAGCCCTAGATGGCGACACATCTCAATCTAGGGCTGGGGAAGTAGGGTGGCACCGCGACCAACTGACAAACGTTGGAATCGTCCCTGCATACGTATTAAAAAATTAATATGCATGCAGGGACGATTTTGTTTCTGCAGACGAAAAGTATGAAAGAACGAATCTTAATCTCAGATCTACGCCAACACATTGGCGAAACCGTCTCCATTGGAGCCTGGGTAAACACCGCCCGCGACCAAGGAAAGGTGGCTTTTTTCGATTTCCGTGACCGAACCAGTATTGTCCAGGGTGTGGTCTTTGGTAAACCAGAGGTTCTCGAGGTAGCCAAGACCGTACGACCGGAAAGCTCAGTGGCTATTACTGGAATTGTCAACCAACGACCAGAGAAGATGGTTAACGAGAAGGTTGCTAACGGTGATATCGAACTAGAAATAACTGCCATTGAAGTTCTCAATCTTGCGGCTGAGTTACCGTTC
>Ga0102929_1000455_pt1 | contig 23826 bp, 26 predicted proteins | sample SalPonR1_B_D2_MG_FD_78510 | JGI IMG/M metagenome (GOLD analysis project Ga0102929, IMG submission 78510) | Salt pond soil microbial communities from South San Francisco under conditions of wetland restoration - Salt Pond MetaG R1_B_D2_MG | ecosystem: Environmental > Aquatic > Marine > Intertidal... | reverse complement strand
AGGCGGGCCGGCAGCCGGGCCTCCAGGTAGTTGAATCCCGCGAAGAAGACCGCCAGCCCGGCCAGGGCGAAGATCCAGCCGTCCGCCGCCTGCCACAGCAGCGCCTGGCCCAGCGCGAGCAGCCCGACGGAGAGGACGAAGATCCAGCTGCCGCGGCCCTTCTCGCCCAGCAGTACCAGCGGCACGGTAGCCACCAGAGACAGGGCCAGAGCGGCGAAATAGGTCCGCCACTGGGTCTCCATGGGCACGCCGAGGGCGTCGCGCAGCAGGAACGGCGCCGCCACGAAGCTCGCGGTCAGCATCATGTGCAGCAGAAATATGGAGGCGTCGATGGCGGCCACGCCGAGGCTCAGGCGCCCGGCCGGGAGCCGGGGCCCCTGGTGGTGGGCACCCGGCTTCGCGCGGGGCAGCACGGTGGCCAGCGCCAGTGCCGTCAGCGCCATGATGCCGGCCAGCCAGAACAGCCCGCGCACGCCGGTTACGCCGGCCACCAGCGGGCCGAGTACGAGCGCGATCAGGAACGAGCTGCCGATGGAGATACCGAGGATGGCCGTGGCACGGGTGCGGATCTCCTCGCGGGTGTGATCGGCGAGCAACGCCGTCAGCGTGGCCGAGACGGCGCCGGCCCCCTGCAGCAGGCGTCCGGCGATTACACCCAGAATGTGATTGCTCATGGCCGCCACGAAACTGCCGGCGGCGAAGACCACCAGTCCGAGCACGATCACCGGAATGCGGCCGATGCGGTCCGAGAGCGTGCCGAAGGGCACCTGCAGCACCGCCTGGGTGATACCGTAACCGCCAACGGCCAGGCCCACCAGCATGGGTGTCGCCCCCTCCAGCCCGGAGGCCCACAGCGCCAGCACCGGTAGCAGCAGGAACAGGCCCAGCATGCGCAGCATGGCCATGCCGCTGACCAAGCCGATGATCCGGCCCTCCCCCGGCTCCAGGCTGACGTGCTTTCGGTGTCCGTCGGTCGCGGTGGCTGTGTCTTGCGGCATCTTCGGTCCTGTCGCTGTCCTGGAGGGTTGCCCGGCCAGAGCGCTTTTTTGCGCGGCGGGAAGCAGGCGGCGTATATTAACAGGTTGACCCTCGCACACCGCCGGCTCCCATGGACAGCATCGAAATACGCGGCGCACGGACGCATAACCTGCAGAACGTCGATCTGTCACTGCCCCGTGACCGGCTGATCGTTCTCACCGGCCTGAGCGGCTCGGGCAAATCGTCCCTCGCCTTCGACACCATCTACGCCGAAGGCCAGCGCCGCTACGTGGAATCCCTGTCGGCCTACGCACGCCAGTTCCTGTCCATGATGGAGAAGCCGGACGTCGACCACATCGAAGGCCTGTCGCCGGCCATCTCCATCGAGCAGAAATCCACGTCCCACAATCCGCGCTCCACGGTGGGCACCGTCACCGAGATCTACGACTACCTGCGCCTGCTCTACGCCCGGGCCGGCACGCCCCGCTGTCCGGAACACGGTCTGGATCTGGCGGCGCAGACGGTGAGCCAGATGGTGGACCAGGTACTGGCCATGCCGGAGGGCAGCCGGCTGGCCCTGCTGGCGCCGGTGGTGGACAACCGCAAGGGTGAGCATGCCCGGGTGCTGAAGGAACTGCAGGCCCAGGGGTTCGTGCGGGCGCGCATCGACGGCGAGATCCTGGAATTGGGCGATGCGCCGGCCCTGGATACCCGCCGCCGGCACACGGTGGAGGCCGTGGTGGACCGGGTCAAGGTGCGGCCCGACCTGGCGCTGCGGCTGGCCGAATCGTTCGAGACTGCGCTGGGCCTCGCCGACGGCGTGGTACGGGTGGTGCCCTTGGACGACGACGGCGACGGAGACGAGATCACCTTCTCGGACCGCTATGCCTGCCGCGAATGCGGCTACAGCCTTGGCGAACTCGAGCCACGGCTGTTCTCCTTCAACAATCCCCACGGCGCCTGCCCAGATTGCGACGGCCTCGGCGTGAAGCAGTTCTTCGACCCGGAGCGGGTCGTCGTCAATCCCGAACTCAGCCTGGCCGGCGGCGCCATCCGCGGTTGGGACCGGCGCACGACCTACTATTTCCAGATGATCGGCAGCCTTGCCGCGCACTACGGCTTCGACGTCGAGGTGCCCTTCGGCGAGCTGCCCGAGTCGGTGCGCGACGTGATCCTGTACGGCAGCGGCGACGAACAGATCGAATTCAGCTACACCAGCAGCCGGGGTGCCAGCGTCAGCCAACGCCATCCCTTCGAGGGTGTGCTGCCGAACCTGGAGCGGCGCTACCGGGAAACCGAATCGGCCACCGTCCGCGAGGAGCTGGCCAGGTACCTGAGCACCCGGCAGTGCCCCGCCTGCGGCGGCTCGAGGCTGAACCGCGCGGCGCGCAACGTGTTCGTCGCCGACCGGGGCGTCGCCGAGATCTCCGCCATGGCGGTGGGAGCGGCCCGCTCGTTCTTCGCCGGCCTGCAGCTGCCCGGCTGGCGCGGCGAGGTGGCCGGGCGCGTGGTCAAGGAGATCGCCGACCGGCTGGGCTTTCTCGACGACGTCGGCCTGTCCTATCTCAGCCTGGAGCGCAGCGCGGACACGCTCTCCGGCGGCGAGGCGCAGCGCATCCGCCTCGCTAGCCAGATCGGCTCCGGGCTCGTGGGCGTCATGTACGTGCTCGACGAGCCGAGCATCGGTCTGCACCAGCGCGACAACGCCCGTCTGCTGGCCACCCTCACCCACCTGCGGGATCTCGGCAATACGGTGATCATGGTGGAACACGACCAGGAAGCCATCCTCGCCGCCGACCACGTGGTGGACCTGGGACCCGGCGCCGGGGTGCACGGCGGCCGGGTCGTGGCGGAGGGTCCGCCGGAGGCGATCCGCCGCAATGCCGCATCGCTCACCGGACAGTACCTCTCCGGCCAGCGGCGCATCGAGGTGCCGGCCCGACGGGTCGGCCCCGACGACGGCCGCCTGCTCACCATACGAGACGCCAGCGGCAACAACCTGAAGCACGTGGATGCCAGCCTGCCGATCGGCCTGATGACCTGCGTCACCGGCGTGTCCGGTTCCGGCAAGTCCACGCTAATCAACGGCACGCTCTACGAGACGGCGGCGGCGCTGCTGAACCGGGCGGCCACGGAGCCCCAGCCCTGTGCCGGCATCGACGGGCTGCAGTACTTCGACCGGGTCATCGATATCTCGCAGAGCCCGATCGGGCGCACACCGCGCTCCAACCCCGCCACCTATACCGGTCTGTTCACGCCCATCCGCGAACTGTTCGCCGGCACCCAGGAAGCCCGCTCCCGGGGCTACCAGGCGGGGCGTTTCAGTTTCAACGTGAAGGGCGGTCGCTGCGAGGCCTGCCAGGGCGACGGCGTCATCAAGGTGGAGATGCACTTCCTGCCGGACATTTACGTGCCCTGTGACGTCTGCGAAGGCCGCCGCTACAACCGGGAGACGCTGGACATCCGCTACAAGGGCCGCAACATCCACGAGGTGCTGGAGATGACCGTGGAGGACGGCCTGGCGTTCTTCCGCAACGTGCCGGTGATCGCCCGCAAGCTGCAGACGCTGATGGACGTGGGCCTGTCCTACGTGCGGCTGGGGCAGAATGCCACCACGCTGTCCGGCGGCGAGGCCCAGCGCATCAAGCTCGCCCGCGAACTGTCCAAGCGGGATACGGGCTCCACCCTCTACATCCTGGACGAGCCGACCACCGGGCTGCATTTCCACGACATCGCCCAGCTGCTGGCGGTGCTGCACCGGCTGCGCGACCGGGGCAATACCGTCATCGTCATCGAGCACAACCTGGACGTGATAAAGACGGCGGACTGGATCGTGGACCTGGGCCCGGAGGGCGGCGACGGCGGCGGCGAGATCGTGGCGGCGGGCACACCCGAGGACGTGGCCGAGGTGAAAACCTCCCACACGGGCCGCTACCTGCGCACGCTGCTGACCGAGGCGCGGGAGAAACGCCTGGCCTGACACTGTTCTTTCATGGCCGCCTTGCTTGATGGGAATGCAGGAGGGCCTCCAGGCCCGATTCGGCTTTCTATTGGCGTCGGCCGAGTTCCACCAGGCGCGCGTTGTAGCGCTCGTCGAGGCAGTCGCGGCGCTCGTCCTGCGGCAGCTCGAGGCAGCCCGCCAGGCCTCGCTCCCAGGCGGCGTGGGTGTTCCTGAGAGAGGCCTTGGCCGTGTGGTCCGCGCGGGCCACAACGCGCTGGTAGAGGCGGTCGAGGTCCGCGTCCATCGCACGCAGATCCACGTCGGCGCAGACGAGGCGCTCGACCGGGTCGACGAGGCCCGCACAGCGATCGGGCATGCCGCCTGCGGCTCCGTCGCCGCCCTCCGGAGCCGGGCCCGGCGAACAGGCGGCGAGCAGCACGAGGATCAGAGCAGCGTGGATTCCGCGCATCGTCGGCTTCCTATCCCAGCGGCCGGATGCCCACGGCACGGCGGATCTCCGCCATGAACGGAGCACTCAGCGCACGGGCCCGCTCGGCGCCGGCGACGAGCACCGCTTCCACGTGACCGGGGTCCGCCATGAGCCGTTCGTACTCTGCTCGGGCGGCGCTCAGGTGATCGTTCACGTACTCGAACAGGATCTGCTTCATCTCGCCCCAGGCGAGGCCCTCGGCGTAGCGCCGCGCAATGTCGGTCGTCTCCGCCGGCGCGGCGAAAGCGCGGTATATGTCGAACAGCGTGGAGCCCTCCGTGTCCTTCGGCTCGCCGGGCTCGAGCGAGTTGGTCTTGATCTTCATGATCAGTTTTCTGAGCTTCTTCTCGGGCAGGAACAGCGGGATGGTGTTGCCGTAACTCTTCGACATCTTGCGCCCGTCCAGACCGGAGAGCACGGCCGTGTTGTCGTCGATGACCGGCTCCGGCAATGTGAATATTTCGCCGTAGTGATGGTTGAAGCGGCCCGCGATGTCCCGGGCCATCTCCACGTGCTGCTTCTGGTCCCGGCCCACCGGCACCTTGTGCGCCCTGAACAGCAGGATGTCGGCGGCCATCAGCACCGGGTAGGAGAACAGTGCCATGCTGATGCCCTTGTCCGGGTCCTTGTTGCCGGCTTCCTCGTTCGCGGCGACGGCGGCCTTGTAGGCGTGCGCGCGGTTCATGAGCCCCTTGGCCGTCATGCTCGAGAGCACCCAGGTGAGCTCGGGAATCTCGGGGATGTCGGACTGGCGGTAGAACACGGCGTTCCCGGTATCCAGGCCCAGCGCCAGCCAAGAGGCCGCAATCTCCAGCGTCGAGCGCTGGATCTCGTCCGGGTTCTGGTTCTTCACCAGCGCGTGCAGGTCGGCCAGGAAGTAGAAATTGCGCTTGCCGGCCTCGCGGCTCGCCGCCACGCCCGGACGGATGGCGCCCACGTAGTTGCCGATGTGGGGCGTGCCGGTGGTCGTGATACCGGTCAGCCAGATCTCACCGCTCATGGTCGATTCCCTGGTCGATTTCCTGGTCGATTCTCTCGACCGATACGGTCAGTAGCCGGCTGCCTGGCCGTCCTTGCGGGACTCCGAGGCGCCGTAATACACGCCCTCGTCGTGGTCCTTCATGATGGCCTGGTAACCGCCGAAGCCGCCGTTGCTGCCGCCCAGCCTGTGGCCGCGGCGCAGCAGTTCCCGGTGCACGGCCTGGTCGAAACCGTGCTCGAGATGCACGGTGCCGCCGTCGGTCATGGTGCCGCCGGTGGGCTGGGACGAGCCGCTGTGGCGCAACCGCGGCGCGTCGCCCGCCTCCTGCAGGTTCATGCCGAAGTCCACCATGTTGACGACGATCTGGGTATGGCCCTGGGGCTGCATGGCGCCGCCCATCACGCCGAAGCTCATGAGCGGCTTGCCGTCGCGCAGGACGAACGCCGGGATGATGGTCTGGAAGGGGCGCTTGCCGGGCTCGTAGACGTTCGGGTGGCCGCGCTCCAGCGAGAACAGCTCGCCCCGGTCCTGCAGCACGAAACCGAGATCGCCCGGCGTCATGCCGGACCCCATGCCCCGGTAGTTGCTCTGGATCAGCGAGACCATATTGCCGTCGCTGTCGGCCACGGTGAGATAGATGGTATCGCCGTTCTCCAGCGCCGCGCCGCCCGCGGGCAGAGACTTCGATGCCTGCTCCATGTCGATCAGGTCCCGGCGCGCGGCGGCGTACTGCTTCGAGATCAGCCGCTCCACCGGCACCTCGGCGAAGTCCATGTCAGCGTAGTAGCGGGCGCGGTCCTCGAAGGCGAGCTTCTTCGCCTCGGTGAGTACGTGCAGGTAGTCGGCCGAACCGAAGCCCATGGACGCGACGTTGTAGCCCTCCAGGATGTTCAGCATCTGCAGCGCGGCGATGCCCTGGCTGTTCGGCGGCAGCTCGAAGACCTCCCAGCCGCGGTAGTCGGTGGAGACCGGTTGCACCCACTCGGAACGATGGTTCGCCATGTCCTCGTAGCTCAGGAAACCGCCGTTGGCCTGCATGTAGTCGGCGATCTCGCGGGCCATCTCGCCGCGGTAGAAGACGTCCCGGCCCTGCTCGGCCAGCTTCTCGTAGGTGCCGGCAAGGCGCGGATTGCGGAACATCTCGCCCTTGCGCGGCGCCCGGCCGTCCGGCATGAAGGTCTCCGCGAAGCCCGGGAAATCCTTCAGGTATTCGGCGTTGCGCTGCCAGTAATAGGCGATGAGTTCGGAGACGGGGAAGCCCTCGCGCGCATAACGGATGGCGGGCGCCAGGATCTCCTTCATGGGCAGTCGGCCGTAGCGCTCATGCAGCTCGAACCAGCCGTCGACGGCACCCGGCACGCTCACCGGCAGCGGCCCCAGCGCCGGGATGCTCTCCAGCCCCTGCTCCTCGAAATACTCCAGCGTGAGAGACGCCGGAGAACGCCCGCTCGCATTCAGGCCGCTGAGTTCGCCCTCGTCCGCGTCCCAGACGATAGCGAAGAGGTCGCCGCCGATGCCGCAGCCCACCGGCTCCATGAGACCGAGCGCCGCGTTTGCGGCTATGGCCGCGTCCACCGCGCTGCCGCCCGCCTTCAGTACGTCCAGCGCGATCTGGGTGGCCAGCGGCTGACTCGTCGCCGCCATGCCGTGTGGCGCGATCACCTCCGAACGGGACGCGAACGTCTCTCCCGTGATGCGATCGTAGCCGATGGCGGGCGTGGTCATGGCAACCAGGACGGACACCGCGACCAGCAGGCAGCGAGCGGCGGGCAACAACATAACGGGCTCCGGAAATTCATCGGGCTGCAATGATGCCCCAGATCGCGAACCCTGTTAAGCGAAGCCGGCGCGGGCCCGTTCGTTATACTGGACCGAAATGCAGCCAGAACCACACGGAGGCACCATGCAAGCCGAGCGCCCCGATATCGCCGAACTGTACGCGCAGCACCTGGCCGAGATGATGCGCCGCCACGATCGTGCGCTGGAGCGCGCCGGCGCGGAAGGCATCGTCATCGCCGCCGGCGAGCCCCGTTATGCGTTCCAGGACGACCAGACCCATCCGTTCGTGGTGAACGCGGATTTCAAGGCCTGGCTGCCCCTTACCGACGCGCCCGGCTCCTATCTGGTGTATACGCCCGGCACCCGCCCGCGCCTCGCCTACTGCCAGCCGGCCGACTACTGGCACATGCCCCCGGCCGCGCCCGCGGGCTACTGGACGGGGCATTTCGACATCCTGCCCTTCGAGAGGCCCGCCGGCGCCCGCAGCCTGCTACCGGACGACCTGTCGCGCTACGTGTTCGTCGGCGAGCTCATAGAACCGGCCCAGGCACTCGGCATCGAGCGCATCAATCCCGAGGAGGTACTGCGCACGCTGCACTATCCCCGCGCGACGAAGACCGGCTACGAACTCGAGTGCATGCGCGCGGCGACCCGCCGGGCGGCCGAGGCGCATATCGCCGCCCATGCCGCCTTCGAGGGGAGCGCCTCGGAGTTCGACATCCACCTCGCCTACTGCCGCGCCGCGGGCCAGCTCGACGACGAGCTGCCCTACCACAACATCATTGCCCTGAACGAACACGGCGCCGTGCTGCACTATCAGCACCGGGACCGGGAGCCGCCCGCGGAGATGCGCTCGTTCCTGATCGACGCCGGAGCCTCGGCCGCCGGCTATGCTGCGGACATCACCCGCAGCTATGCCGCGGAGGAAGGCGATTTCGCCGCGCTCATCGGCGCCATGCACGAGCTGCAGCAGGACCTCGTCGCGCAGGTGCGCGCCGGCGTCGACTTCCGCGAGCTGCACCTGGAGACCCACCGACGCATCGGCGGCGTGCTGCTGGCCCACGAGATCGCCAGTGCCGGCAGCGCCGAGGCGCTGGTGGAGGCGGGAGTCACCCGTGCCTTCATGCCCCACGGCCTCGGCCACCTGCTCGGCCTGCAGGTTCACGACGTGGGCGGCTTCATGGCGGACGACGCAGGCGGGGAGATCGCCGCCCCGGAGCATCATCCCCACCTGCGCCTGACCCGCACCCTGGCCGCCGACCAGGTGCTGACCATCGAGCCGGGGCTCTACTTCATCGACATGCTGCTCGAATCACTGCACGCCGATGCCGCCGGACGCCTGGTCAACTGGCTCCGGGTGGAGGAGCTGAAGCCCTGCGGGGGCGTCCGCATCGAGGACAACGTGCGCGTGCTCGAGGACGGCGCGGAGAATCTCACCCGCGACGCCTTCGCCGCCCTGGCGGTGCTCTGAGGGCGCCGCCCGCCGGCCTGCCCTACCGGGCCAGCGCCGACAGGGCGCCGGCCAGCTCGAAGTCGAGTTCGGTGATGCCGCCCGCGTCGTGGGTGGTGAGGTCGACGGTGACCCGGTTGTAGACGTTGAACCACTCCGGGTGGTGGTCCATCTTCTCGGCGACGATCGCCGCCGCGCTCATGAAGCCGAAGGCCCGCACGAAATCCTCGAACCGGAACTCGCGATGCAGCTTGCCCTCGCGCAGTTCCCAGCCGGGGATGTCGAGCAGCTTGGCTTCGATGACGGTGTGGTCGAGTTTCTCTGCCATGATTCTCCTCTCGTCGGCCGTGGTTGTGTTGACCCGGGACCCCGGGCTGAACCGCGCCCTCAGCCCTCGTCCCCGGCAGCCCTGCGTGCCTTGTAGTACTCGCGAGCCTTCTTGCCCTTGCGACTGAGCAGCGGCTCCATGGCCCGCCGCAGGCCGGGGAAGAGATAGACCAGGTCCGCGGTGACACCGCTCATGCGCGGCAGCTTCTCTTCGACGGCGTCGCCGCAGGCGACCCGGAATACGGCTTCCGCCACCTCTTCCGGCGTGCTCATCGGCTGGGACAGCGACAGATCGGTGACCTCGTCCAGCTCTTCCATGATGAAGCCGGTATCCACCGGGCCGGGCGAAACCACGCCCACGTGGATACCGCTGCCGTCGAGCTCCTCCGCCAGGCCGTGGGAGAACGAGCGCAGGCCCGCCTTCGTGGCCGCGTAGGTCACCGAACCGGGCACCGGCGTGCAGCCCGCCAGCGACGCCACGTTGACGATGGCGCCGCCGCCCGCCTGCCGCAGGCGGGGTATGGCCAGGCGGCTGAGCAGGATCGGCGCGCGCAGGTTGACGTCCACCATGGAGCTCAGCGCTTCCGGGGTCTTCTCCTCGACGCTGCCACGGGCGTGCATCCCGGCGTTGTTGACAAGGCAGTGCACGCCGCCGCTCCAGGCGGCCTCGGCCCGCTCGAACAGCTCCCGGCAGGCATCGTCGTCCGCCACGTCCATGGGCACGCACAGGGTCTCGGTGCCGTCGGGAAGGCTGTCGGCGAAGGCCAGCAGGGCATCCTCGCTGCGCGCCACGAGCACCAGGCGCGCACCTTCGGCCGCGAAGCGGCGCGCCACAGCGGCGCCGATCCCGGCGGAGGCACCGGTAATAATGACGGTCCTGTTGTCGAGCGAGGCGTCCATCGGGCACCGAGTCTAGAGCATATCGGTTCCGCCGGCATCCGCCCGCGGATCCGAAAACTGCATCCGGAGGGTCGGGCTGGCCGAATACGCAGCGGCCAGCCAACGATCCGGGCGACACCGCTGCGGTTACAATACAGAGCTGGCTGCGCCGCCGGCACCGTGCCGGGATTCCGTCGGCGCGCGCCCCGGCGCGGCAGCCCGACGACAAGGAAGGTGAATCTTGCTGAGACCCCCGAAACCATTGATCCTGCTGACCACGCTGGCGGCAACCCTGGCCATGCTGGCCGGCTGCGATGCCGCCGAGGAGCGCGGCGGCGGCCGTTTCGGCGGCGGCCCGGTCACCGTGATCACCGAGGTCGTCGAGCCCCGGCAACTGGTGGACGAGGTGGACGCCATCGGCACCGTGCTCGCCGACGAATCGGTGGAGATCACCTCCCGGGTGAGCAGTCTGGTGACCCGCATCGCCTTCCGGGAAGGGCAGCTGGTCCAGGAGGGTGACCTGCTGGTGGAGCTGGAGAACCAGGAGATCCGTGCGGAGCTGGCGGTGGCGGAAGCCTCCCTCAGCGAGAGCCTCAGCCAGTACGAGCGCGCGCGCCAGCTGGCCGATACCCAGGCGATTTCGGCCTCGAGTCTCGAGGAGCTGCTGGCGGCGATGCAGGTGGCGGAGGCCGAAGTGCAGGCAGTCCGGGCCCGGCTGGAGAACACCCTCGTGCGCGCGCCATTCAGCGGCAAGGTCGGCCTGCGCCGTGTGAGCCCGGGCGGCCTGGTGAATCCCGGCACGGTCATCACGACCCTGGACGACGTGGACCCGATCAAGCTGGAGTTCTCCGTGCCCGAGGCCTTTCTCGGCGTGCTCCGCGAGGATCTCGTGGTGGTGGCCCGGAGCCCTGCCCTGCAGGGCAGGGAATTCGCCGGGCGCATCGACAGCATCGACACCCGGCTGGATCCGGTGTCTCGTTCGATCCTGGTTCGGGCGATACTGCAGAACGAGGAAGATCTGCTGAAGCCCGGCATGTTCCTGACGGTGGGCCTGCAGATGCGCCGCAGCGACGTGCTGATGGCACCGGAGGAGGCCGTCGTCCCCGAGCGCGGCCAGCACTTCGTGTACGTGGTCACCCCGGAGGACCGTGCGGCGCGACGGCGGGTGGAGCTGGGCCAGCGCATCCCGGGTGCGGTGGAGATCGTCTCCGGCCTGACCACCGGCGAGCGGGTGATCACGGAAGGCACCCAGAAGGTGCGCGAAGGCGCCGAGGTCGTGTACGGCACGGTCGGGATGTCGCGGCCATGATCCTGTCCGAAGTCTCCGTCCGGCGGCCGGTCTTCGCGACGGTGCTGTCCCTGATCCTGGTCATCGTCGGGCTCATGGCCATGGGCAGCCTGCCTATCCGCGAATATCCGGACATCGAACGGCCGGTGGTGAGCGTCGACGGGAATTACCGTGGTGCATCGGCGGAAATCGTCGAGCGCAAGATCACCCAGGTCGTGGAAGACGCCGTCGCCGGCATCGAGGGTATCGAGAAGCTGACCTCCACCAGCTACGACGGGCGTTTCGACGTCAGCATCGAGTTCTCCGCCGACCGGGACCTGGACGCCGCGGCCAACGACGTGCGCGAGCGCGTGGCCCGCGTGGTCGAGGACCTGCCCGAGGAAGCCGAACCGCCGGAGATCACAAAGGCCAGCGGCGGCACCGGTGCCACCATGTACATCGACTTGTCGAGCACCACCCGCTCGCCCATGGAGCTGACGGACTTCGCCGAACGCTACCTGGTCGACCAGTTCTCCATCGTCAGCGGCGTGGCCAACGTTCGTGTTTTCGGCGGGCGCCGGCTGGCCATGCGAATCTGGGTCAAGCCGGAGGCACTGGCGGCACGCGGTCTGACCGTGACGGAGATCGAGGATGCACTGCGGCGGGAGAACGTGGAGCTGCCGGCGGGACGGCTGGAGTCCACCCAGCGGGAGTTCACCCTGCGCACCTCCACGGGTCTCGCGAGCGTGGAGGATTTCCGCCGCCTGGTGATCGGCCGCGGCCAGGACGGTTACCTCATCCGCCTGGAAGAGGTGGCCGGCGTCGAGCTGGCTCCCGAGAACTACCGTAACATCTCGCGCTCGAACGGCATCTCCGGTGTGAGCATGGGCATCATCCCGCAGTCCAAGGCGAACATCCTGATGCTCAATACCGGCGTGCGCGAGCAGATCGAACGCATACAGCCGACCCTGCCCGACGACATCAACCTGTCGGTGAACCTGGACTTCTCCGTGTTCATCAGCGAGTCGATAAAGGAGGTCGTGAAAGCGCTTGGCCTGGCTCTCCTGCTGGTGTTGATCGTGATCTACGGCTTCATCGGATCGCTGCGTGCAACGCTGATCCCGGCCCTGACCATTCCGGTATCCATCATCGCCGCGTTCACTGTGATGGTGGCCATGGGCTTCTCGATCAACGTGCTGACCCTGCTGGGCCTGGTGCTCGCCATCGGCCTGGTGGTGGACGACGCGATCGTGGTGCTGGAGAACATCGCGCGGCGTATCGAGGAAGGCGAACCCGGCCTGCTGGCAGCCGTGAACGGCAGCCGCGAGATCGGCTTCGCCGTGATCGCCACCACGGCCGTGCTGGTGTCCGTATTCATCCCCATCTCCTTCATGGAGGGCACGGTGGGACGGCTGTTCGGCGAATTCGGTATCTCGCTGGCCGCCGCCGTCATCTTCTCGAGCATTGTGGCCCTCAGCCTGGTGCCCATGCTCGCCTCCAAGCTGCTGGGCCGGCGTATCGCCCGCGGCCGGCTGACCCGCTTCGTCGACCGGCTGTTCCGTGTGCTGTCCCGCCGTTACGAGTCCGGCCTGCGCCGTTTCCTGGGCCGCCCGCTGCTGGTGGTCGCCGGCGCGCTGGCCGTATTCGCTGCGGCGTTGGCACTGCTGACCGAGTTGCCGGTGGAATACGCACCGTCGGAAGACCAGGGAGCGGCGTTCATCGCCATGAGCGGCCCGGACGGTGCCAGCCTCGATTACATGGACCGTTATGCCCGTCAGGTCGAGGACATCGTCCTGCCCGATGTCGAGAGCGGCGACGTGCGGCGCATCCTCACCCGCTCCGCCTGGGGCGGCGGAGACGACGTCAACCGCATGTTCTTCTACGTGCCGCTCGCTCTGTGGAGCGAGCGCGACCGCACGGCGGAGGAGATCACCTCGGGCTGGCGCCCGAAGCTGGCGCAACTGCCGGGCGTCAACGTCTTCGCCCGCGGATCCTCTTCCGGCCTCGGCATCCGCGGCTCCAACCGGCCGGTGGAGATCGTGCTTGGCGGCACGGACTACAGGGAGATTGCCGACTGGGCCGAGCGCATCATCGCGCGGGCTTCCGAGGAGAATCCGCGGCTGCTGAGCCTGGAGACCGACTACCAGGAGCGCAAGCCGAAGATGGACGTGGCCATAGACCGCAACCGGGCGGCCGACCTGGGCGTCTCGCTGTCGACCATCGGACGCAGCCTGGAGACCGTCCTGGGTTCGCGCCGGGTCACCACCTTCATCGACGGCGGCGAGGAATACAACGTCATCCTGCAGGGCGCCCAGGATACCCGCAGCACGCCGGACGACCTGAACAGCATCTTCGTGCGCTCGGACGTGAGCGGCCGGCTGATCCCGCTGGCGAACCTGGTCACCCTGGAGGAGACCTCCGGCCCGGTGGATCTGAAACGCTTCGACCGCCTGCGCGCCGTGACCATCTCGGGCGGCCTCGCCCCCGGCTACTCCCTGGGCGAGGCGCTGGGCTACCTGGAGGCGCTGGTGGCGGACGAGTTGCCTGCCGAGGTCCAGCTGAACTACGACGGCGAGTCGCGGGAGTTCAAGCGCTCGGGCAGCGCCCTCTACACCACGTTCCTGCTCGCCCTGCTGATTGCCTTCCTGGTGCTCGCCGCCCAGTTCGAGAGCTTCCGCCACCCGCTGGTGATCATGATGACCGTGCCGCTGGCGCTGGCCGGCGCCCTGGTAGGCATCTGGATCTTCGGCGCTTCCGTGAACGTGTTCAGCCAGATCGGCGCCATCATGCTGATCGGCCTGGCGGCCAAGAACGGCGTGCTGATCGTGGAGTTCGCCAACCAGCTCCGCGACCGGGGGCTGGAGTACCGCGAGGCCGTGATCCAGGCCGCAGGAATCCGCCTGCGTCCGGTCCTTATGACCAGCATGTGCACCGCCTTCGGCGCGGTTCCGCTCATGCTGGCGGCGGGGGCCGGCGCCGAGGCACGCCAGTCCATCGGCGCGGTGGTCTTCTTCGGCGTGAGCTTCTCGGTATTCCTGACCCTGCTGGTGGTCCCGGCCGTATACGTGCTGGTTGCCGGGAACACCCGTTCGCCGCAGTACGTGGGCAAGCTCATCGACCGCCTGCGCCGCCGCGAGCAGGCCGCCGCGGCGGAAGACCAGCTCACCCGATAGCGCGTAGGAGGGCCTTCAGGCCCGACCCCGCTCTGCCAGACCCCGTTCTATTGTGGCCGATCCTGTCTTCCTTCCCGCAGGCATTGCGCCGGATCCGCCACACGTAGCACTGGTGTGATTCCCTTCTTCGTACTCCTGACCGAGGGGACTTGGCGTGTTGTTGAAGTAGTTCTGTCCCAATGCCAATCGCCTGGCTTCCAGTTGCCGGTAGAGGCGGACAGCTCCCTCGCACGCCTCCGCAATCTCCGATTCAGTAAAGCTCTCGAGATGCGTTCTTCCCGCCGAAGTGTAGCCGCGTTCTCTCTCCCAGCCTTCCTGGCGAGTGATAGCTAGCGCGGAGGGTTTACCTGACTGTGCTTCCGCCGTAGCCGACGACGAATCTGGTTCTGCCATGTCCGACGGACTCGACGAATCTCGTTCGGAGGCCGCAACGGTATTGGCAATGACCTGGGGCGTGCTGTCGGCTGGCTCGGGATCCGAATCTCCCCGCATCAGCCAGGCGATAGCAGAAACTGCCAGAACTCCCGCCAGGGTCGTGTATGCAATCGGTCTGTTCTTCAACAAATTATTGCTTCGCCTCGAATCGGTCGCCCAGTCGACCCGGACGATCCCCAAAGATTGGTCCGACCTGCTGACTGGCCCACAGGCGAGAGCGCTGACAGCTGGCGCCGCTAGTCCGCAGCGCTTCCTGACTGTGGCAGACCTATCGGCTGCGGGCCAGCCAGCGGGTGGGCAAGGGTGGCGGGGTCGTCCGGGATGCGACGCAGGCTTCGATGGGCATGTAGGAGGGGCTTTAAGCCCCGATTAGCGCTCGCCCGCCTCAAGCGAAGATCGGGGCTGAAGCCCCTTCCACAGCAAGGTCGGGCCTAAAGGCCCTCCTGCGCGGGAAGCCGGGGGGTCAGTCCTGGGATTCGGCGGCCTCGGGCTCTTCCGGCTGGTCGAGGAGCTGGACGATGGCCATGGGGGCCGCGTCGCCCGGCCGGTAGCCGGTTTTCAGGATACGCAGATAGCCGCCCGGGCGCTCCTTGTAGCGCGGCCCCAGCTCGTTGAAAAGCTTGCCCACCGCTTCCTTGTCCCGCAGACGATCGAAGGCCCGGCGGCGCTGAGAGACGCCGTCGATCTTCGCCATCGTGATCAGCGGCTCGACCACCCGACGCAGTTCTTTCGCCTTGGGCAGCGTGGTCCTGATGGTCTCGTGTCGCACCAGCGAAGCGGCCATGTTGCGGAACATGGCGCGGCGGTGCGGACTGTTGCGGTTGAGCTTTCGCCCCGACTTGTGATGTCGCATTGCTGATTTCCGGTTGTGTGTTCAGGCGTCGCTGCGGCCGGGCGCGTCCGGTCAGGCGGACAGCGCCTCGCGGTCGGAACGCAGGCTCGGCGGCGGCCAGTTCTCGAGCTGCATGCCGAGCGACAGGCCGTGGCTCTCGAGCACGTCCTTAATCTCCGTGAGCGACTTCTTGCCCAGGTTAGGCGTGCGCAGCAGCTCCACCTCGGTGCGCTGCACCAGGTCGCCGATGTAGTTGATGCTCTCTGCCTTCAGGCAATTCGCCGAACGCACCGTGAGTTCCAGTTCGTCCACCGGTCGCAGCAGGATGGGGTCGATCTGGGCCTCTGCGGACGCGCCGGCGCCCTCTTCCTGGCCCTGAAGGTCGACGAAGACGCTCAGCTGGTCTTTCAGGATGCTGCCCGCACGGCGGATGGCTTCCTCGGGATCGATGGTGCCGTTCGTCTCGATGTCGATGATGAGCTTGTCGAGATCGGTGCGCTGCTCCACGCGGGCCGCCTCCACGTTGTAGGTGACGCGGCGGATCGGGCTGAACGAGGCGTCCAGCTGCAGGCGGCCGATGGGCCCGGCCTGCTCCTCGAAGCTGGCCCGCTGGGTGGCCGGACGATAGCCCCGGCCCCGGATCACCTTCAGGACCATGCGCAGCTCGCCGGCCTTCGTCAGGTTGGCGATCAACAGATCCGGGTTCAGGATCTCGACGTCGTGGTCCAGCTGGATGTCGCCGGCGGTGACGGGCCCCGGGCCTTTCTTGGAGATGGACAGCTCGGCGCTGTCGCGGCTGTGCATGCGCACGGCTACCTGCTTGAGGTTCAGCAGGATATCGACGACGTCTTCCTGCACCCCCTCGATGCTGGTGTACTCGTGCAGCACGCCCTCGATCTCGGCCTCGACGATGGCTGCGCCCGGCATGGACGACAGCAGGATGCGCCGCAGCGCATTGCCCAGCGTGTGGCCGAAGCCGCGCTCGAACGGCTCGATGACGACCCGTGCGTGCTGCTCCGTCTCCGGAGTCACCTTCACAACACGAGGCTTCAGAAATTCGGTTACTTCCGACATGGGACAGGGTCCTCCTGATTACTTGGAGTAGAGCTCGACCACCAGGTTCTCGTTGATGTCAGGCAGGATGTCGTCCCGCTCCGGCAACGTCTTCAGCAGTCCGGACATCTTCTTGGCGTCGACTTCGACCCATTCCGGAAAGCCCACCTGGCCGGCGATCTCGAGTGCATTCTGAATTCGTAGCTGCTTCTTGGCCTTCTCGCGGATGGACACCTCGTCACCGGCGCCGACCTGGTAGGAGGGGATATTGACCACCTTGCCATTGACCATTACGCCCTTGTGGCTGACCAGCTGACGCGCCTCCGCACGGGTCGAGGCGAAGCCCATCCGGTAGACGGTGTTGTCCAGCCGCCCTTCCAGCAGGCGCAGCAGGTTCTCGCCAGTGGAGCCTTTCAGCTGTGCCGCCCGCTTGTAGTAGTTGCGGAACTGGCGTTCCAGCACGCCGTACATGCGGCGCAGTTTCTGTTTCTCGCGCAGCTGCAGGCCGTAGTCGGACAGACGTCCGCGCCGGCCGGTGGCACTGCCACCCGGCGGCGTGTCCAGCTTGCACTTGGCATCCAGCGGCTTGACGCCGCTCTTCAGGAACAGATCCGTGCCTTCGCGGCGCGAGAGCTTACATTTTGGTCCGAGATATCTTGCCATGATCCTCTTACTCTATACCCGACGACGCTTCGGAGGACGACACCCGTTGTGAGGTATCGGCGTCACGTCTTCGATAGTCTGAATACGGAAACCGACGGCATTCAGCGCGCGCACCGCGGACTCGCGGCCGGGACCCGGACCGCGCACGCGCACGTCCAGATTCTTCACGCCGTAGTCCTGCGCCGCCTTGCCGGCCTTCTCTGCGGCCACCTGGGCGGCGAAAGGGGTCGATTTTCTGGATCCGCGGAAGCCGCAGCCACCGGCCGTCGCCCACGACAGGGCATTACCCTGCCGGTCGGTGATCGTGATGATGGTGTTGTTGAAAGAGGCGTGCACGTGCGCAATCGCATCCTGCACCTGCTTTCGGACCTTCTTCCGCGTGGTCGTTTTCTTCGCTTGAGCCATCTTTTGTCCTTACTCGAATCTGATGCCCGGTGCCTACTTGCGGACCGGGCGGCGGGGGCCCTTGCGGGTCCGCGCATTGGTGCGGCTGCGCTGACCGCGCACCGGCAGGCCGCGGCGGTGGCGGATGCCCCGGTAGCAACCGAGGTCCATGAGCCGCTTGATGTTCATGGACTGCTCACGGCGCAGGTCTCCCTCCACCATCAAGCGGGCCACCTCGTTTCGCAACTGCGCCACTTCCGGCTCGGCCAGATCCTTCACCTGGACGTCCGGGGCGATACCGGCCGCGTCGCAGATCTTGCGCGCCGTGGTATGGCCGATGCCGTAGATGCTGGTAAGCGCTATCGCCACGTGCTTGTGCACCGGGATGTTTATGCCTGCTATACGCGCCACTGATAAATCCTCTGTTCTCTCTTGCCGGCCGCCCTTGCGGGGCTTCCTGTTGCCTTAACCCTGCCGCTGCTTGTGCCGCGCATCCGTGCAGATGACGCGCACGACGCCGTTGCGCCGGATGATCTTGCAGTTACGGCAGATCTTCTTGACTGATGCACGAACCTTCATGGTCTCTCTCCGTCACCGGGCCGTCAGCGGATCTGGCCCGCGCGACCGTAATTCCTCAGATTGGCCTTCTTCATCATCCCTTCGTACTGGTGCGACATCATGTGTGCCTGCAGCTGGGACATGAAGTCCATCGCGACCACCACCAGGATGAGCAGCGACGTACCGCCGAAATAGAACGGGATGCTCGGGTAGAACAGCCGCACGAATTCCGGCATCAGACATACGCCCGTAATGTAGATGGCGCCCCAGAACGTCAACCGCGTCAGAACCCGGTCGATGTACTCGGCCGTCTGCGCACCGGGTCGGATGCCCGGGATGAAGGCGCCAGAGCGCTTCAGGTTATCCGCCGTCTCCTTCGAGTTGAACACCAGCGCGGTGTAGAAGAAGCAGAAGAAGGCGATCAGAACGCCGTAGAGCAGCATGTAGACCGGCTGCCCCGGACCCATGCTGGTGCCGATGTTTTGCAGAGTGCGCTGGATCCAGGTGGGGTCTGCGCTGGTGCCTGCGAACTGGGCCAGCGTGGCCGGGAACAGCAGGATGCTGGAAGCGAAGATCGGCGGGATCACGCCCGACATGTTGATCTTGAACGGCAGATGAGTGCTCTGGGCGGCGTACATGCGCCGCCCCTGCTGGCGCCGCGCGTAGTTCACGGTGATGCGTCGCTGGGCCCGCTCCATGTACACCACGAAGGCGGTGACGGCGACGATGGCCAGCAGGATCAGGATGGCGAAGGCCGGCGCCATCTCGCCGTTACGCACCAGCTCCGCCGTGCCGGCGATAGCCCCGGGCATACCCGCGACGATGCCGGCGAGGATGATGATGGAGATGCCGTTGCCGATGCCCCGCTCCGTGATCTGCTCGCCCAGCCACATCAGGAACACCGTACCCGTCACCAGCGTGATGGCCGCGGTGAACAGGAAGCCCGGGCCCGGGTTGATGACCAGGTTGGGCTGGTTCTGGATGGCATAGGCCGCCGTCACGGACTGGAACAGGGCCAGCGCGACGGTGCCGTAGCGCGTGTACTGGGTGATCTTGCGCCGGCCGGACTCGCCCTCCTTCTTCAGCTGGGCGAGGCTCGGCACCACCACAGCGGCCATCTGCATGATGATGGCGGCGGAGATGTAGGGCATGATGCCGAGCGCGAAGACGCCGAAGCGCTGCAGGGCACCGCCCGAGAACAGGTTGAACAGGCCCAGGATGTTCCCCGACTGCTGGTCGAAGAAGCTCGACAGCGCAATGGGGTCCACGCCGGGCACCGGAATGAAGGTGCCGACGCGATAGACCACCAGGGCCCCGACCAGGAAGAGCAGCCGCTGTCGCAGCTCGCTCAGCTTCCCGCTCTGGGCCAGCGCCATTGCCGGATTGTTACTGGGTGCTTTCGCCACTTTGCTTTCCGTTCAGCGCCGACGCATTGCGCCGGCTGTCAGTCTGCGTTGAATATTGCGTCAGTCTTCAATGGAGCCGCCGGCCGCCTCGATGGCTTTCCGGGCGCCGGGCGTCACCTTGATACCTTTGAGCTTCACGGCCTTCGTCAGTTCACCGGAGGCGATTACCTTCACTTTCACGACCCGGCCACCGACGATGCGCGCCTTGCGCAGGGCATCGAGGTCGATGGTGTCCGCGTCCAGCTTCGCCAGTTCCTGCAAACGCACCTCTGCGCTCCGATGGCGGCTGACCGAGTTGAAGCCCACCTTCGGAAGACGGCGCTGCAGGGGCATCTGGCCGCCCTCGAAGCCCACTTTGTGATAGCCGCCGGAACGGGCGTGCTGACCCTTCTGTCCGCGGCCGCTGGTCTTGCCCTGGCCCGCGGCGTGGCCGCGGCCCAGGCGCTTGCCGGCTTTCTTGCTGCCCTCTGCAGGCTTGAGCGTGTTCAGACGCATCTCTACCCTTCCTCTACGTTCAGGAGATAGGACACCTGGTTGATCATGCCCCGGTTCTCCGGCGTATCCTCGACGGTGACCGTCTGGTTGATCTTCCTCAGGCCCAGCCCCGAGACACAGGCTTTGTGGCTGGCCAACCGGCCGTGGCGGCTCTTCACCAGCGTCACCTTCAGTTTCTGTCCGTTGCCCTTGGCCATGGTGCTAGCCCTGTATCTCTGCGACTTTCTTGCCGCGTTTCGCCGCAATACGGTCCGGCGAATGCACCGACTGCAGTGCGTTGATAGTCGCGCGCACCACGTTGATGGGATTGCGCGAGCCGTAACTCTTGGCCAGCACGTTGCGCACACCGGCGCACTCGAATACCGCGCGCATGGCACCGCCGGCGATGATGCCGGTACCTTCCGAGGCCGGCTGCATCAACACCTTCGTGGCGCCGTGGCGGCCCTTCACCTCGTATTGCAGCGTGTCGTCCTTCAGGTGCAGGGACTTCAGGTTCTTCCTGGCGGCCTGCATCGCCTTCTGGATGGCGATGGGCACTTCGCGTGCCTTGCCGTAGCCGAAACCGACCTTTCCGGCACCGTCGCCGACCACGGTCAGCGCCGTGAAACCGAACTGGCGACCGCCCTTCACGACCTTGGCGACCCGGTTCACGGTCACCAGCTTCTCGAGAAGATCGTCGCTACCTTGTTCCATTCTTGCCATGTGTCACTACCCGATGTCCCGCCTCTCGCCCGGCGGGTTTTCAAAAATCCTAGAACTGCAGCCCGGCCTCGCGCGCCGCTTCCGCCAGGGCCTTCACGCGGCCGTGGAAGCGAAACCCGGAGCGATCGAACGCCACCGACTCCACACCGGCGGCCTTCGCCTTCTCGGCGATGGCGCGGCCCACTTCGGCAGCCGCCTCCGCGTTGCCGGTGTTCTTCACCTTCTCACGCAGCTCCTTCTGCACCGTGGAGGCGCTCGCCAGCACGCTCGCCCCGTCCGGCGAGATGACCTGGGCGTAGATGTGCCGCGGCGTCCGGTGGACGCTCAGGCGGTGCACGGCCAGCTCGCCGATCTTGGCCCGCGTCCTGCGGGCCCGGCGCAGCCGGCTCTGTTTCTTGTCCAGTCTCATATCCTGAAATCCTCGGAACCGGTTACTTCTTCTTGGCTTCCTTCATCACCACGCGCTCGTCCGCGTAACGCACACCCTTGCCCTTGTAGGGTTCCGGCGGACGGAAGCGACGGATCTCGGCGGCGACCTGGCCCACTTTCTGCTTGTCGGAGCCGCGCACGACCACTTCGGTCTGGCTGGGCGTCTCCACCTGCACGTCCTCGGGCACCTGGTAGGCCACCGGGTGGGAGAAGCCGAGCGTGAGATTCAGCATGTTGCCCTGCGCCTGAGCCCGGTAGCCGACGCCGCGCAGCTCGAGCTTGCGCTCGAAGCCGTCGGTGACGCCCCGCACCATGTTCGCCAGCAGCGCGCGGGTGGTGCCCGCCATTGCGACGGCGAAACGCGAACCCGATCGCGGCTTCAGGGTGAGCGTGCCGTCTTCCTGACCGAACTCCACCTCGTGGTTGAGCTCCATGTCCAGCGCGCCTTTCGGGCCCTTCACCGTGACGGCCGTGCCGTTCACGGTGACCTCCACGCCCTTCGGCAGCACTACGGGTTGTTTTGCGACTCTAGACATTTTCCTGACTCGTTCTATCCCTTAGGAGACGACGCAGAGAACCTCTCCGCCGATGCCCTGCGCCCGGGCCTGGCGGTCGCTCATGAGACCGGCGGAGGTGGAGACGATGGCCACGCCGAGGCCGCCGAGCACCCGCGGGACGCCGTCCTTGCCACGGTAAATACGCAGGCCGGGACGGCTCACACGCTGGATGCGCTCGATCACCGGCGCGCCCTCGAAGTACTTGAGATCGACGGTGAGCTCGCGCTTCGCGCCTTCGCCCTCGATCCGGTAATCGGCCACGTACCCTTCGTCCTTCAGCACCTTGGCCACGGCCGCCTTGATGTTCGAGGCGGGCATGGTGACGCTGACCTTGCGCGCCTTCTGACCATTGCGGATGCGGGTCAGCATGTCGGCGATGGGATCGGTCATGCTCATATCGTCAACCTCTGTTACCAGCTCGCCTTGGTGAGACCCGGGATCTCGCCCTTCATGGCGGCCTCGCGCAGCTTGTTGCGCGCCAGGCCGAACTTGCGGTAATAGCCGTGGGGCCGGCCGGAGATCGCGCAGCGATTCCGGAGCCGTACCGGGCTCGCATCCCGCGGCAGTGCCTGCAGCTTCGCCTGGGCGGCACGCCGCTCTTCGTCGGAGCTCTGCGGGCTGGCGATCACCGCCTTCAATTCGGCCCGTTTGCGCGCGTAACGCTCCACCGTCTTCAGACGCTTGCGCTCGCGCTCTACCATCGATTTCTTTGCCATCGCCTGGAACCTGCCTATTTCTTGAACGGGAAGTTGAACGCTTCGAGCAGCGCCCGGCCTTCCTCGGGATTACTGGCTGTCGTCGTTATCGTGATGTCCATGCCCCGGATCTCGTCGATCTGGTCGTACTCGATCTCGGGGAAGATGATCTGCTCGCGCACGCCCATGCTGTAGTTACCCTGGGTGTCGAACGAGCGCGGATTCAGGCCGCGGAAGTCGCGGATGCGCGGGATGGCGATGTTCACGAGCCGGTCGAGGAACTCGTACATGCGCTCCCGGCGCAGCGTCACCTTGGCGCCGATCGGGAAACCCTCACGGATCTTGAACCCGGCAACGGACTTGCGCGCGTTCCTGATCACCGGCTTCTGACCGGCGATACGCGTCATGTCGGCGACCGCGTTGTCCAGGATCTTCTTGTCGCCCACGGCCTCGCCCACGCCCATGTTGATCGTGATCTTCGCGATCCTGGGCACGCGCATGGGATTCTCGATGTCGAGACGCTCCTGGAGCTGGGGCACCACCGTCTCGCGATAATATTCCTGCAATCTGGACATAGAACTCTACCCGGTACGCGGCGCCCTCAGACGTCCACGACCTCTTCGTTCGACTTGAAATAGCGTACCCGCGAACCGTCCTCGAGGGTGCGGATACCAACCCGGTCGCCCTTCTTGGTCTGCGGGTTGTAGACCATCACGTTGGAGGCGTGCAGCGGCATCTCCCGGTCGACGATACCGCCGGGGACTCCCATGTTCGGGTTCGGGCGCTGATGCTTCTTGGCAACGTTCACGCCCTCGACGAGCACCCGCTCGTCGGGATAGACGCGCAGAACGGTGCCGCGGCGGCCCTTGTCCTTGCCGGCGATCACGACGACCTCATCGCCTTTCCTGATCTTGTTCATTTCGCTCTCTCGTCCTCTCGGCCTGGTCTTCCCGGTCAAAGCACTTCGGGTGCCAGCGAGATGATCTTCATGAATCTGCTGGTGCGCAGCTCCCGCGTCACCGGCCCGAATATGCGGGTGCCGATGGGCTCCAGACGATTGTTCAGCAGCACGGCGGCGTTACCGTCGAAGCGGATCAGCGAGCCGTCGGGGCGTCGCACGCCCTTGCGCGTACGCACGACGACCGCGTTGTAGATCTCGCCTTTCTTCACCTTGCCGCGCGGGATCGCATCCTTGACGCTGACCTTGATGATGTCGCCGACGTTGGCATACCGGCGCTTGGAACCGCCCAGTACCTTGATGCACATGAGGCGTCGCGCACCGCTGTTGTCCGCGGCGTTCAGAACTGACTGCATCTGAATCATTGCTGTAAATCCAATCCGGTATCTGTCT
>Ga0102929_1000452_pt1 | contig 23872 bp, 26 predicted proteins | sample SalPonR1_B_D2_MG_FD_78510 | JGI IMG/M metagenome (GOLD analysis project Ga0102929, IMG submission 78510) | Salt pond soil microbial communities from South San Francisco under conditions of wetland restoration - Salt Pond MetaG R1_B_D2_MG | ecosystem: Environmental > Aquatic > Marine > Intertidal... | reverse complement strand
GAACTGTTCGGTGACCGCGCGATCTTCGAAGGTTTCGATCCCCCCGCATCCGAACAGTTTCCATGTGAATGAAACGGCGTCCACCTCTCCCAGGGCATCAATTAGGTCGTCCAGCCGCCGGTCCCCGACCCGGATGTTGAGGAACTCGTCAACGTCGATCCCGAGAAGCCAGTCGGCATCCTGCACCCAGGGATGAAACCGCGCACGCCCCAGAGCCTTGTGCTGGGGGTTGTCCCCCGGGCGAATGCGGTTTGGCCGGTGGCTGGCCACACCCAGTTCCTCGAGCCGCTCCACAATCCGGTCGGTGCCGTCGCTGCAATCGTTGGTGAAGATCACGAAGCCGCTGAACCCCAGGGAAAGATAATGCGCGATCCATTCGAGGATGAACGGCCCTTCATTCTTCATTGTCGTGAAAATCACCCGTTTCGGGGTTCGGTCTGAAAGCCGGCTCATCGTTCACGCCTCCGCTTGCTGCGCCTTGCGTACCTTGCGGCGATGGCGCCTGAATGCCGGGCCCACGCGCTCCGCAAGACTGTGATGACCGGTCTCGATCGCGCGCTCTTCCAGTGCCTTGCGATACCACGCAAGGGACCGCCTGCCGCGGAGCAGGGCGTAATAGCTCTCTTCTGTCAGCGTTTCGTCGATGACCATCTGAAACAGCGGCTTGATAAGATTCGCCCTACGCATGTACACCGCTGAAAAATGCCCTGCGAACCATGATTTGAGAAGCATCACGTTATCGCCTTCCAGGCGTTCGATGTGGCGCCTGTCCGGTGCGAAGAAGGGATCGTAGATCACATGGACCCTGCGGGCGTCCTGTATCTCGAACGCGGCGTCCGAATAGGGCAGGCTCCAGTTGCGCTCCCGCCCCATGCCGAAGCGTTCCTCCCATGGGACGAGTTCGCTGTCCAGCGTCGTCTGCGGCGAGTATGCCAGGACGATACAGCCCGGCGCGAGAGACGCAAAAGCCATGGCCGCGAATCCCCCCATCGAGGTGCCCGCCATGACCACCTTGTTGAAGCGGTCGAAGAACCCGTCATCGCCGAGCTTGCGCAGTTCCCGGATGAGTTGAGGGTCGCGATACCAGTCCTTGCGTCGGGCGATCACGGCCAGATGCGAATACCCGCCTGCCCGCACGAAACGGTATGCCCACGGCTCCCGCCCGTAGGAGATGTCATTCACATTCGAGATGTTGTCGAATGTCACGATCAGGGTTCCGGGATCACGTTCGATGGACACGAGGGCATGGTGTTCCAACCGCGTGAGGAAGCCTTGCCGGTCCCCACCGGGGTAAATCTCGGCGAACCACGGTGGGGGCGGGTCAGTGGTGACCCTCGCAAACTCGTCGGGCACACGCGGATGCACCTTGATCGCGTCTGCCCGTGCGGGTTGCGTCGCCCTGTCCCCCGCCGGGGCCGATCCGGCGGGCCGAGGTGCATCTTCGCGTCTGGTGGCCGTCTTTTCCGGCGCAGGGCTTGCCTTCCGCCCTTCTGCCGGCCCGGGGCCGCCCGTTCCGTCGGCACCTTCGAGATGTGCCAGTACCGATTTCCACAAGCCGTGCTTGCGGGTCTGGACCTTGATGCGTTTCTTTTCTTCCTCGCACTGATCGTCATAAGCCCGTCGGGTCGCGGGATCTTCCAGGAGGATGGCCAGGTGTTCGGCGCGTGCCGCGCCGCATTTGTGCAGGGATTGATCAAACATCAAATCCTGCCCAGCCACCTGAAGGACCGGAAACAGATCCTCAGGCATGGCCTGCGCCTTGGGCGGCATCGCATAGGCCTCCCTGAGCAGCAGGGTTTCGACGCTGGGAACGGGCACACGGGCGACCCAGGCAAGGCCGCCTTCGGACGCGGCTTCGTCGCACTGCCATGTCCTGTCCGCCCGCGGTTTCGGCATCGGTTTGCCCGCGCCGTTGAGCCAGCGCAGGCGCTTGAGGTCATTCATGGGCACGCCTGTCGGGAAATCGGGCACGCGTGAGGGCCAGACCCCCAGCTTGACGATGCTTCGCCATTCTTTCCTCGCGCCGGGATCAACACGCGATGACGGGCAACAGCGCACCGCCTTTTCCAGAACCGGCCCGGGCGAATGAGACCTTTCCCGGGTGTCACCGAAATACGTCCATACAGGCATTGTCATGGCCTGCGGTGAATTCAGATCCGCCATCAACTCCTGGACGGTGCCATGCCTGGCCAGCCCAAGGTATTCGTCCGGGCCAAGAAAGAGACCCCAGCCGGGTGAAACCTCCGTCTCCAGTTCGGCGGCGCGGATCGCTGCGTTCCGGGCCTGCTGCGCGGATTCGGCGGCGTCGAAGGTGATTTGGCTGGTACCTATCACCCCGGAGGCTTCCAACGCGGCCGCGAGCGGCTGAGCCCCGTCAAGGGTATCGGAAAGGAAAACGTGAAACCTGTTCACCCCAAGGGCACGATGATGGGCAACCCATTCCGGGAAGGCGGATGTCGGATGATTCAACCACGTGGTCAACAATACGGTCAGGGGCTTGCCCATGTTACACTGCTCCGCTGCTTCGAGGGTTGCCTTCCCCCGCCGTCTCGTATTTTTTCCCTATCATAAACATTCGAGGGGTTTATGACCAGTTCACAACCCGATGGCCGCGGCTTTTTCTTGGGCCAGCGTCGTGACCAGCTGGGTGCGCGGCTGCTCATGATCCTGACCGCCATCCGCCTGACGGAGGATTATCAGACGGATTTTCGTTTCAACTGGTTTCCTCCGGGCGCGGATGCCCCGACCCTGAGCAACCCCGGAGAGCTGTTTTCCGAGGCGTTCATGGCGCGACACTTCGTGGACAACGAGGAATACGCGGCGTTTCAGGGCAGGGTCGAACCGATCTGGAAGTTCCTGGATGACAAGACGCCCGACGCGCTGAATGCGCATCTGGATGCAGGCGGTCATGTCATTCTCGACGAGGGGTTCGATATCATCGCCTTCCCGTGGGAAGACCCAGAGGCCCTGCGCGCCCGGTTCCCCGGTCTCATCCGCAAAATCGAGTTCAACGCGCTGATCGCAAGGCGGATCGAAGACATAGACACTGCGCTGTTGGATGCCGGCACGGAAAGCGTCGCCTATCACATCCGCCGGGGGGACATCCTCAATGCGGATCCTTGGATGCACAAGCAATGGCCGTCAAAGATCGAACCGGACGAACTTTATTCGGCCCATCTTCGTGCGAAGAAACCGCGGTTGGCACTGGTCTTTTCCGATCAGTCCGAGAGCATCGCGCGTTTCCGGTCCGCCCATCCCGGGGTGAAGGGCATCGAGGAGATCGTCGATCTTGCTGATTGCACGGTGGCACAGAGGGATTTTCTTGAACTTTATGCGATGTCCCGTGCCGGACAGATCGTCGCCCCTGCGATCAGCGCCTTCAGTCGCGCCGCGGCGCTGATCAGCGGACAGGCTAGGCAACGTTTCGTCGATGTACTTGACAGCACCGAACGGGACGCCGCCTATGAGGCGCTGCTGGCGCGCTTGAAGTCAGGTGTCGGAACTTTCGTCACCCCGAGCGAGGCGGCACATCTCTATGCCAAGCTCGCGGCACGTCTGCCGGTGCAGAACCGGGAAGAGGAGGCATGGGAAATCGGGCGCATCGTCAAGGAAAGCGGGGCAACGAATGCGTTCGTACCGCTTTTTCACGCGATAAACTGCGTGTATCTGAACCGTTGGGATGAAGCGAATTCGAATATCAAGCAGGCCTTGAACGACCCAAATCTTTGGCAGGAATCGCACGCTGCTGCCACGGCAATACATGCGCTCGTTCTGGGCGCACTCGGCAAGGCGATCCGGTGTCACCGCACCTTTTTACGGGCGTTCTGGCAGAAGCCCTTTCTGCCCGATGTGACCCTGGTGGGAAGTTTCATGATAAATCGCCGGCGCCTGAAGCCCGATCGCCCGGTTCCCTTCAGCCTGCCCGTGGTACAGGCCATGCGTGTGCCCTACATGCGGGCGAACATGTTTCTCGTGCAGAACAAGTTCATCAAGCGCCGGGCCTATGATTTTTCCTCGATCGTGGTCGAGTGGCCCTATTTCGTCATGGACGGCAAGGCGGAACGCGTGGTCGCCAACAGCAAGGCCCTCGAGGAGATCCACGACAAGGTGATGACCAGGGGGGAGGAAACGGACCTGCCCGAACGCGAAAGCTACTGCGCGCTCGTGCAAGCGCGGATGGGAGACCCCGAAGGCGCTCTCAAGCGCCATGCCAAGACCGCCGAGGCGATGCGCGGGCATATCATGGTCACCAAGCGCCAGGCCGAAATCCTTGCAATGTCGGGACGGCCCGATGAGGCGGCCGAACTTATACGGCCACTTGCCGAGGAGAGCGCCAAACAGCCCTATTGGCATTATCTTCTGGGCAGGTTCCTGCGCGATAGCGACCGCCCAATGGATGCACGGACTGCCTGGGAAGCGGCAGCCGCAATTGACATGACCACCGCGCAGATCCATTCCGACCTGGCAGAGCTGTGTCGTGACATGGGGGACGTGCACTCCGCCGCGGCCGCATTGGACCGGGCTGCGGAACTGGCACCGACGCAGCAGAAATTCGTCAACCGCAAGCAGAGGTACCTGAGAAAGGCGAAGTGAATGGTACGTCCCGAGACGGTGTCACAGCTTTCGCATGACGATCACATGGGCAGGATAGTCCGGGTTCCGCTCGCTGAAATCCAGCGCTTCCATCGGTACCGCGACGGACTTGAACTCCGTTCTGAGAAGACGCTGTAGCCGTCCGCGCTTTATCCCGAAGGAATCGAGCTGGTTGGCCTTGCGCGCGACATGGCCGGCGGTGTGATCCAGCAGCATGACCCCGCCTGACCGGAGGCTTTGCAACCAGCTTGAAAAGGCCCGAAGCGGTTCGAAAGCGTGGTCCCAGGAGTTCGAGTAGACGAAATCCGCCAGCCCTTCCCAGTCCGGGTTGGCATCGTGGAAATCCCATCGCACCGTCTTCGGGAAGTCCGTCGCGTTGTCGGATATCTCGGTTCCGATGACGTCCGGATCGCCCGAAAGCGCCTGCGCGAACCAAGCCTGTTCCGCGCCCGAGCGCGTGCCGTGGCAGATACCGAACGTCACGGGGCCGACCATGTCCTCGATGAATTCCGCACAAAGGTTGATATGGCTTTGAGGGACGAACTGCCAGTTGATCTTGCGGCGGTTACCCTCCTTCTGGATTTCCCGGTACGTGTCGTAATCCGGGTAGCGGTACAGGTTGAACCCGTCTCCGGCCAGCTTCTGAATCTGGCCGTCGGTGGCGAATCCGGGTGAGCGGAGTGGATCTTCAGATGTCATGCGCTTGCACTTTCCTTCATGAGCTTACGGGCGCAACGCCCCGCGTGACAGGAGACTCTCGACGGCACGGGCGCCATATTCCGGCGTGCCGTGAAAGCCGTCTTCATTGACCCACTCCCACGGCAAGAGTTCATCCGGTCCGACGAATTCGGTGTTGGGGTCGTAGATGTCGATCCCCATGTCGTCGATTTTCCGTGCGATGCAGGCTGTCAGCGCCTCGATATTGTGGCGAAACCTGAACTTGGGCGCGTTCTTTGGCGCGCGGGGCGGCAGAATGACCGTCAGCCTGCACTTTCCCTTGATATATCTGAGAAGCGCGAAGTGTCTTGCACGGCGTTCCTCCACAAAGGCGTCCAGAAGGGACCGGGAGGCGAAAAGGGTATCCCCGGGATTTTCTTTCGGCAGCGCGTCGGGCGGTGGCCAGGCCACATGACCCTCGGCACCGAATGCCCGCGCAAGATGCCCGCAATGGAAACCGATCGAGGCAATTACAGGAATGCCGCTGTCGAAAATGTCACCAAGGCCCAGCTGGGTTTCCAGGTTCCTCACCGATGGTCCGAGCGCCGGAAGGAATGGGCTTCTTGCACGTCGGGGACCGAAAACCCTGATCTTTCCCTCGTTCCAGTGAATACCGCCGCTTTTCAGCATGGTGGAACGGATGCCGTGGGCCTCACAGCCCTGGTGCAGTGCAAGAACATGGCTGTCCCCCACCAGAAGCACATCGGGACAGGGCGCCTGATCCCGTCTCGCCCCGGTCTCCGCGATTTCTGTCGAACCGTGATATTCAGGTTTCATTGGAAGCCTCCAGGGACTCCTCTTCGCAGATCAGGTCCTCCTGAGCGAGAGAGGCTTCGATATCCCCGGTGTCGGCGGGACGGTCGCGCTTCCGCTTGCCCGCGGGCGACCGAAGGTCGAGACCGGCGAAGAAATGGCTCATGACCAGGGAAACGCCCGGCATTTCCACCGAACGCAGGTTCGGGGCAAAAAACGCGCCGCGTGCCGGCGTCCCCGCAATGATCTCGTAGGACGGGAAATAATCGACGTGATCCATGGCGGCCGCGAGATCGCCGGCCACGGCGCGCAGTGCCGACTTGGAATACGTGGTGGCGGGCAGAACGTGATGTCCCGACGCCGTGGCTGTCAATGGTACGGGCGATACGGTGAACAATATGCGAAGCTGCGGGTTGAGATCACGCATGATTGACAAGGCGGCCTCAAGGTCGGCGCGGATGGCGGGATATCCGGCATTCTCGAATACATGCAGGTCGGCATCGAACTCGCCCGCGATCGTCCCGGGGCACAAAGCATAGGGCGCCATTGTCTCGCGGTTCAGCCAGCCCTCGGTCAGCCCGAGCGTGAAAATGAAAACGTCCGCGTCCCGGACCGAGCGTTGAAACGCGCGTGCCGCCCCCGCAATCGCCGCCCGCGCCTCGTCTGCGTCTTCGAAGCCGTCGGGTTCGATCGTGGGGAAAAGTGCCGGCCTGAAGCGGCCAGGTCCGCCGTCTCCGGCCTCGTGCCAGATTTCCTGATCTTTCGCGGCTTCGTAGCCAGCCGCAAGCCGCACCCAGTGTAAAAACAGCCGTGCGGTGTAAATGTTTCCGGTGCGCGCGGAGAAAACGCCGTAATTGAAATTCCTGGCTGTTTCGGGCGCCATGCCATCCGGTCCCGGTTCGCAGTTGAGCCAGTTGAGATCACGCGCGATGAGTGCCCGGCTTATATGCTGTGCGAAACAGGATCCGTAAGTCGCGAAAGCCGCATCACCCGGCAATGTCCAACCGGATTTCCACAGTCCGCTCATACCGAATATGCCGGCCTCCGCAACGGCGGTGCGCCAGAACGCATGGGGTTCCAGATCCGAATAAGGCGATTTGCTGCTCATCTCGACCGTGCCATTTTTTGAGGGTCATGATAGGCGTCTGAGATGAAAATGTCATGTATCTTGTCCGATGCTGAAAATCCGGCTACGCACGCTCTTGCGTCGGTATGCTGCGACGACGGGGGTTAACATCCGGGCGAACGGAGAATTGCGCCATGATCGAGGATACGGAAATCGCCATGCTCTGGGTGGAGGGGCCGCTTTCCTACATGGAGCAGCTTTGCGCGGTTTCGTTCCGCGATGCCGGGCACAAGGTGAGGCTGTATCATTATGGCCCCGTAGAGAACGTGCCGGACGGTGTGGAGCTGGTCGATGGCAACGAGATACTGAATGCCAAGCACTTCCTGACCCACGGTCGAACCGGAAGCCCGGCGCTGTTCTCGGACGTTTTCCGCTATCATCTTATGAAGAAGGGTCATGGTGTGATATGGGCCGATACCGATGCCTACTGCGTTCGGCCGTTCAGGACAGAAACCGGCCATTTCTTCGGCTGGGAATCCGAACAATTCATCAATGGTGGTGTTCTGGGCATGCCCGCGGACAGCGAGGCGCTCGGCTTGCTGCTGGAGATGACAGAGGATGAATTCGCCATTCCGGAGTGGTATACTGACCGCATGCGCGCGCAACTTCATGCCAAGGCCGAAGAGGGGCGGCCGGTACATGTCAGTGATCTGCCGTGGGGCGTCTGGGGGCCTCATGCGATAACGCATTACCTGCACAAGACAGGAGAGGCTAAATATGCACTCCCGGTACACGGACTTTACCCCGTCCCGTTCAAACACCGCAGGAAAATGGGTTTCGCGTCCAAGCGTGAACGGATTTCCGGGTTTCTCAGTCCTGATACCTACTCTGTCCATTTTTACGGACGGAGGATCAAGCAGTTCCTTGCCGGACAGGGCGGTAAGCCCGAAGAAGGCAGTTACATTGACGAGCTACTCAGAAAACATGGCGTGGATCCGGAAGCGGCGCCGGTGCCTCCACTGCGGGAACGGGCGTAAGCTCAGCCCGGAGTCTGGCGGAGCCATGCCACCGGCAGTTCCAGATCCGGCAGGTCGGGTCTGTGCCTGCGATCCAGCGGGTGCGGCAACCCGATGACCGGGCCGGTCACGTTCGCACGATCCTTGCGCAGGAACGTGACTTCCACGACGCGAGGAATGTGCACGCCGTCGACCTCAACTGCACCGGAAGCGTTGTTCGCGTGCAAATGGACGGCTTCGTAGTGCGCCATCAGCTTTTCGATTGCCGGTTTCGCGCGATTGAAAAAAGGCTCCTTGCTGATAATGGACGGCAGACGGTGCAACTCGATGATGACAATCCTGAAACGCTTCAGTAACCTTTCCGGAATTGCGGCGATTGTCGAATACTCATCGCCTTCGATATCCATCTGAAGCAAGAGGTCGGCAGCTGGCGCAGGGTCGGTTTGCTCAACCCATGAGGCCATGGAAATTCTGTCGTCTCCATCTGTCGGACCGACGAATTTCGGGATAAAGTGTCCGCCGGGGATGTCGATTACCGGGCCAGAGCAGGAGGCGTCAGCCATGAAAGAGGGGATGCCGTGCTTGGCCAGGTCAAGTTCGAAGGTGGATTGCCGGGACACGCCCGGTGAGTAGCAGGCGGCGATCCCGTGAAGATCGTCGGGCACAAGGTACCCGCCGTCGCCGAACGCCCCGACGCGTATGAGCGGGGTCGTGGTTGCCACGGGCCGCAGGAAACGCGACACGAGATCGAATTTGGTCGAAGCAGCCTGCATCCTGTCTCCGTTTCAGCCTTGCGTCATTGCGATGTTTGAAAAATCGGGACAACGCGCATTCGGGAAATTATGATTGCCCGGAAATCCATTGGCAAGATCGGTGCGTTCATGCGTCAAGAAAAGCGGGCAGGCCACTATGTGCGTCACGAAGACCTGGAATACGGTCGTGCGGTTCGCCGGGGCGAGGAGGTCGGCCTGAAACTCGATCTGACAGTGCCCAGGTCGGCCCCCGGTCCTGTTCCGCTGGTCATGTGGATACATGGCGGCGGTTTCCGGGCCGGTCAGAAGACGTGGGCCGGGCACATGACCGATGCCCGCTGGCTGACCAAGGCGGGGTATGCCTATGCTTCGATCGACTACCGTCTGAAAGCCGGAAGCGAGGATCTGTCGGCGCCGGTCGCGCGCCGGATGGCAAAACTGCGTCAATACCGGAGCCACGGTTTCCGCAAGAACCTGTCCGGCGCGGCCTCTCTCGCAGCGATGGAAGATGCGCTGACTGCGCTTTCGTGGCTGGACGGTCAGCGCGATAACTACAACCTTTCGGATTGGGTGGCCATCGGGGGGAATTCGGCAGGCGCGATCACCGCTTTCAACCTTGTTCACCTCAGTGGATTTTTCGGGCTTTGGCGCCCGGCGATACGTGGCCTCGTCAGCATTTCGGGCGGATTTGCATATCCGTCCCTTTATTCACCGTCACAAGTGCCGGTGCATGCGCTTCACGGTCCCGGTGATGAGCTGGTTGACATCCGTTTCATCCGCGAGATCGCCCGAATAGGTGGCGATGCCGTGGAACTCGTGGAATCCGAAGACCAGCAACATGGGCGGGTGCGTCTGCACCCGAAAGAACCGCCGAGAGACGCATATGCGCGCATCATCGGGTTTTTTGACGGCTTGCGGCGCGCGGAGAACTGACATTGCAACCCGAGTCCGGGCTCGGCTAGACTCGGGTTTCAAACGGGCCGTCGTCTGATCCGCGGGCCCCGATCCCTACCCAGGTCCAGGCGAGGCGACGATGCACGAAATGGAAAGCGCTGAAACGATCCGGTCAAACGGCCTTGTGTTTCCCGAAGATCGGACAATCATGACAACTCGCCTGCGCACCCTTCTGAGCAAGGGCAACTATGAGGCAAGCGAGGCTCGGGCGCTGAAGACCTTCGTCGGAAGTCATTCCTCGGTGGTCGAGCTGGGGGCGGGAATCGGTTACATCTCGACATGTGCGGTGCGTCACCACGGTGCGCGAAAGGTGACTTGCATCGAGGCCAATCCGCATCTTTGTGATTATATTCGGCGCGTGCATGCGCTGAACGGCGTGACCGACAGTACCGTGATCAACGCAATTGCGCTGCCGGGCAAGCAGTTGCGTGGTGGCGCTGTCAGCACCCCTTTCTACGTTGCCGATCCTTTCTGGTCCTCTTCGATGGACAAGCCGGGAAACCTGCCGTCACACAGGATCGAGGTGCCGGCGGTATCGCTGGATGAAGTGCTTGCCGATGCCCGTGCGGACGCGTTGATCTGTGACATCGAGGGGGGCGAAGGGACTCTCTTCGATGATGTCGATCTTGGCGATGTGCGTTTCGTGCTGGTGGAGCTTCATACCAACCGCATCAAGGCCGACGGCGTGGTGAAACTCTTCGAGAACATGCACCGTTACGGTTTCTTCTATCATCAGCAGGCTTCGGGCGAAGGCGTGGTGCTTTTCAAGAAATTTCGTGCGGCGCGCCCGATATGACCAGATCCGCCCGGATTGGTTTCATTGCGGTTACGGTGCGGTCCGAAATGTGGCACTCGGCACCAAGCCCAAATTAGCACAGAAGGAAACGTGATGAGATACGCCAGAATCAATGACCGCCTTGCCGGGCTTGGCGGTGCGAAATGGGGCGTGCATGTCCGTGCCAATGCATTGGCCGCGCAGGGCCATGATGTAATCCGCCTGACCATTGGCGAACCGGACGTTTCTGCGCCGGGGGATATTGTCCAGTGTGCGGCTGAAGCCATGAAGGACGGACGAACGGGCTATTCCGACGGCCGTGGCGAAATCGGGCTGAGGCAGGCATTGGCAAAAAGATACAGTGACCGGACCGGACGCCCGATCGGCCCTGATCAGGTGCTTTGCCTTCCCGGGACGCAGACCGCGCTTTTCGTGACGATGATGGGCTTGACCGAAGAATCCGACGAGGTCCTGACGGGGGATCCGCTTTATGCCACCTACGAGGGAGTGATCAGGGCCAGCGGCGCAAGGATGGTGAGCGTGCCACTCCGTTCGGAAATGGGGTTCCGCCTTCAAGCCGATGACATTGAGGCGCGGATTACAAGCGATAGCCGCGCCATCCTGTTGAATACACCGCACAACCCGACGGGTGCGGTCCTGACCCGGGACGAGGTCGCGGCGATCGGAAAGGTTGCGCGCAGGCACGATCTCTGGATCGTCGCGGATGAGGTCTACGAGGAATTGATCTTCGAGGATGTGCCCTTTGCCTCGCCACTTTCGTTTCCCGAACTGGCCGACCGGACCGTGGTTGTGTCTTCGATCTCGAAAAGCCACGCCGCGCCGGGCTTTCGCAGCGGTTGGGCCGTTGCCAGCGCGGAATTCGTCTCGCGGCTCCTGCCTCTTGCAGAAACCATGCTGTTCGGCAATCAACCCTTTATCGCCGACATGACCGAGATGGCCGTCCGGGAGCCATCGGAGGCGGCCGCGGGCATGCGCAAGCGGTTCGCCCGACGCGCGAAACGTCTGACGGATCGGTTGGAAGGTGACGGGTTTTTCAGGGTCAACAGGCCGCAGGCCGGAATGTTCGCATTGATCGACATCTCGTCGACCGGAATGGATTCGGAGACTTATGCCAGCGACCTTCTGGAAAGGACCGGCGTGGCGGTCATGCCGGGCACGTCCTTCGGGGATGGCCTCGCCGGATGGGTCAGGGTGGCCCTTACGGTGCCGGACGAGACACTGGAACGGGCCTGCGACCTCATTCTCGGGCATGCGGAGACGATACGGGAATCGTCACGGGAGGCTGCACAATGACCACGGTTGGAGAAGAACTGGTCCTGGCTCTTCGGGACAAGGGTGTCGAGGTCGTGTTCGGAATTCCCGGTGTCCATACGATCGAGCTTTATCGGGGCCTTGCGGAGTCGGGAATCAGGCATGTGACGCCAAGGCATGAGCAAGGTGCCGGCTTCATGGCCGATGGCTATGCCCGCGTTTGCGGAAAGCCCGGTGTCTGTTTCGTGATTACCGGGCCGGGGCTTACGAACACGATAACCCCGATGGCGCAGGCGCGGGCCGATAGTGTGCCGATGCTGATCGTGTCCAGTGTCAATCGTCTTGCGAGCCTTGGCAAAGGTCTCGGTCATTTGCACGAATTGCCGGATCAGCACGGGTTGGCGGCGTCCGTCGCCGTAAGTGCCCAACAGGTTCTGGCACCGGCCGATTTGCTTGACATGATTGATGATCTCTGGAGATCGACAACCGAGGCCCGCCCCGGTCCTTCCCATCTGGAAGTCCCCATCGACCTTCTGGAAGCCCTTCACGAGGCCCCCGCTCGGGCCGTGGCCGCGCCACGCCCGCAAAAGTCCCGCGACGGCGCTCTTGTCGAACAGGCGGCACGGCATCTCGGTGCCGCGGATCGGCCTGTTATTCTTGCCGGCGGTGGCGCGAAGCGGGCGGAAGAAGCGCTGCGCGGTGTCGCGGAGGCGCTGGATGCCCCCGTGATCCAGACGGTGAATGCACGCGGCCTGATGCACGGGCATCCCTTGATCGTGCCGGCCAGTCCCAGCCTTCAGCCCGTGCGTGATCTCATTGCGGACGCGGATGCGGTTCTGGCCGTCGGAACCGAACTGGGACCGACCGAATACGATATTTACGCCACTGGCGAGATGGCGACGATGACGGGGCTTGTCCGGATCGATATCTGCCCTGATCAGTTGTCGCGCGTGGACGCCCGGATTTCCATTGCGGCCGATGCGGCTGCCGGTCTCGACGGGTTGATGGAATTTCTGCCTGCTGACCGGGCCCGTATGGACCACGGCGGATCCGAGCGGGCCGCAGACGCGCGACAGGCCGCGCGGTCGGGTCTTGAACCCGACATGAGAATGGCTGTCGATGTGCTGGCGACGCTTCGCCAGGGTGTTCCCGGAGCGATCGTTGTCGGGGATTCCACACAACCTGTCTACGCCGGAAATCTGTATTATGACCATGATCGCCCCGGTGGCTGGTTCAATGCTGCGACCGGTTATGGCGCGCTCGGCTATGCGATACCTGCCGCCATCGGGGCCGCACTGGCCGCACCCTCGGAATCGGTGATCTGTCTGACGGGTGATGGCGGGGCACAATTTTCCATTGCTGAACTCATGACGGCCCGTGACGAGGACCTGCCGATCATCTTCGTGGTCTGGAACAACCACGGCTACCTTGAAATCGAAAAGGCGATGAGGGCTGCGGAAGTCTCGGTCGTGGGATGTGACCCGACGCCGCCGGATTTTGCCGCCATCGCCCGGGCTTGCCGGATGCCCTATCAAGCCTGCACCACTACACCCGGTGATCTTGCCCGGACCCTCAGGGAAGTCCGGGCCAGCGGCGACGGCCCGGTCATGATCGAGATTGATGCGCGTTGAGCTGTAGGACCGACCAGACACGAATGCCCGGCGCTGCGGCCCGCATTCGTCCCGTCACGATGCGCCGGGCAGTCCTGACGCTCAATATGGGGGTGCCATGACCGGGCAGTTGCCTGAAATGCTTCTGATGCAGGATGTACGAAAATCCTTGCGGCTTTGGTTTGCCGCTTGAATCTGGCGTCAATGTCCTTGCATGATCCCTGCCAGTCACTGGGGCGGAAATAATGCGGCAGTACCTCGACGGCTTGCGTCATATCCTTGAGAATGGTGAACCCTCGGATGATCGGACGGGAACCGGAACATTGTCCGTGTTCGGTATGCAGATGCGTTATCCGCTTGCGGACGGGTTCCCCCTCGTCACGACGAAGAAGGTGCACCTCAAGTCGATCATCCATGAACTTCTCTGGTTCCTCTCCGGCGATACGAATATCGCCTACCTGAAGCGGAACGGGGTTTCGATCTGGGATGAATGGGCAGATGAAGGGGGTGATCTCGGCCCGGTCTACGGGGCGCAATGGCGACGCTTCCCGATATACACGGATGAGCGTGGGGCCACAAATTCAAGGGTGGATCATGTGGACCAGATCTCGGAACTTGTCGAATTGATACGCCAGAGCCCGGACAGCCGCCGAATGATCGTTTCAGCTTGGAATCCGGGTGATGTGCCGCGCATGGCGCTTCCGCCGTGTCACACGCTTTGGCAGGTGCGTGTGCTGGGCGGCAAGTTGCATCTGCAACTCTATCAGAGGTCGGCGGACATGTTCCTCGGCGTACCGTTCAATATAGCCTCTTATGCTCTTCTTGCGCAGATGCTTGCCCAGGTGACAGGGTACGAACCCGGTGATTTCGTCCATTCCATCGGGGATGCGCATATCTATTCGAACCACATGGACCAGGTAAGACTGCAGCTTTCCCGCGAGCCGCGCCCGCTTCCCGAAATGCACATAAGGCGGGATGTGCGCGATATCCTTGATTTCCGCTACGAGGATTTCGAACTGTCCGGATACGATCCGCATCCGGTGATCCGCGCGCCGGTGGCGGTGTGAGGGGTCGATGCTGAGTCTGGTGGTCGCACGGGCACGCAACGGCGCCATCGGAAAGGATGGCGCGATCCCGTGGCGTGCACCGGAGGACCTGGCGTTTTTCCAGCGCGAGACGATTGGCGGGGCTGTCATCATGGGGAGGCGCACATGGGACAGCCTTCCCAAGAAGCCCTTGCCGCGAAGAATGAACATTGTGGTCACTTCAGGGCCCGGCGGGGGCGACGCTGAATTTTGTTCACTGAATGACGCGGTGCCGGCAGCGCTCGCGTCAGGATACACCAGGATCTACGGGATCGGCGGGCAGGCCATCTACGAGGCGCTGTTTCCCCTCGCGGACCGGCTCCTTGTCACCGAAGTGGAGTGCGACGTGGACGGAGCAGACACCTTTTTCCCCGTGTTCGACTTGGGCGACTGGTATCTTGCCAATCGATTGGAGCTTCGCGCCTTTGCGCCCCGATGTGTCCTTTGCGAGTATCTCCGCAAGCACGTTTAGCAGTGCTCTGATTGTCATCCGTTGGCCGGGGACACCCGTAGTGACCGCACCCGTTCCAGGATTCCGCCATGCAGCTCGCCCTCCTTTATTTTTCGACAGCCCTGATTTTTCTCGGGCTCGACGTGATTGTCCTCAAGCACCTGATGCGGCCGCTTTTCGAGGCGCATATAGGCACGTTGCTGGCAGACCGCCTGCGGCCTCTGCCGGCGGTTGTCTTTTATCTGTTCTATGTTGCGGGCATTCTGTGGTTTGTTTCCTGGCCATCCTTGCGACAGGATGCGCCTTTACAGGCGCTCGTGGGGGGTGCGTTTTTGGGGGCGCTGGCTTATGGAACTTACGAATTCACCAATTTCGCAACACTGCGGGGCTGGCACTGGCACATGGTAGCGGCCGATGTCGCGTGGGGAAGCGTATTGACAGCGGTCTCGGCCTGGGCCGGGGTAAGTATCGTGCGCTCCATCGGGTAGCCACGGTCGTCAAAAAATTTGACAGGTGGTGATGTGGGCTTAGACTGACCTCAACTGCAACCGAGTTACCGGGGGAGCGTCATGCGTTTCACGTCATCTGCCATAGCGGCACTGGCAACCGCCTTCATGTCGGCGGCACCTGCCACGGCATCGGAGGTAAAGATCTATCCCTATGCCACAGCGGTGAATTACTGCCCCGCGGGCCTTCAGCCCGTGGTGCTGAACGGTGTCATATGTTGTGGAACGCCCAATGTACACCAGAGCTACCAGCAGGTGATGCGCCACCCGGTCAAACGTTCCGTCGGATACAGCCCATTCTGCAAGCCGGGTGAAAAGGGATGTTGACAGGTTAGGCGACGGTTGAAGGAACGCGCCGCAAAGAGGGGCATGCCGCAGGGTGTGCCCTTTTCTTTTCGAATTTGCACTTTGCAATGGATGTCATGAATCCGTTACATTCGGGCTGCCGAAGTGTGATTTGGAGAGGCCGACCTGTTACGCCTTCTTGCGATAATGACGTTGCTTGTTCTGCCGCCGGACCCGGTGGCGGGATCGTCTCCGATCGCCGAGGTCGTCTGTGAACCGACGCCGGACATGATCAATCGTCTCGAAGCGCAGTTCGGCGAAAAGCGATTTGGGCGCGGAACCCGCGGTTACGCGCAGATAATGGAGGTCTGGGCGGACGATAGTGGTGACTGGACCCTGATAATGACCTACGCGTCGGGCACGTCCTGCATTGTCGCCATGGGCGAAAACTGGGAAGGGGTGGCACGCGAAGATCCTGCCTGAGACCCGATCGGCACCGCATGCCGGAAGGTCACCGGTCACCACATGGTGTCATCCTCAAAGCAGGGTCAGGTTTCCAGCCATCTGACGCCCGTCACGACCATCCTGAAGTTCGTAACCGACCTTCTGATTGTCAGCGAGCCCGGTAAGGCCCGATCTTTCAACGGCGGATACATGAACAAATACGTCTTTGCCGCCCTCGTCTGGTGCGATAAAACCGTAGCCTTTCGTGGTGTTGAACCACTTCACGGTGCCTGTCGGCATGCCGCTTCTCCTTCTGTTGTCGTCCCCGGAAGTATGCCGGGCCATGCGATCGCTCGCGGAACGGCGCTGCAACCCTCGGGTATGAGGCAACCGGAGCCTGCGATCACGGTCAAAATCATTACACGAGTAATGTAAAATGCAAGCGAAACCGCGTGACGCGACGTGCCTCGCCCGGTATTCAGGCGAAAAAGGCGACTGTGATGATTATTTATGGCCTCAGGAATTGTGACAGTTGCAGGAAGGCCAGGAACGTGCTCTCCGGAGCGGTTCTGCATGATGTCCGCGTGCAAGGTATGCCGGATGAAATCCTCGAGGCGGCGTTTGCAACGTTCGGTCCGGCTATCGTCAACACGCGCTCGGCGACGTGGCGAACGCTTGACGCTGCGGAGCGCGACATGACCCCTGTGGAACTGGTGCGTGCATATCCGGCGGTAATGAAGCGCCCGTTGATTGATTGCGCGGGACGGTTGTACCTCGGATGGACCGAAGACGTCCGCAAGGCTCTGGGCGGGTAGCTTTTATTGTGTCTCGTCCGGACGAGGCGGCAGGAGGGATGACATGCGCAACGCGGCTCTGGTGCTCGGTATCATTGGCGGTCTCATCGCGATGTTGGTCGGGTTTCTCAGTTACGGCTACACCGAAGCGGTGGAGCATTTCGGAGAGGTTGAAGGGCTTGCCCATCAGGTTGAGAACGTGGAACTCATACGTGGCACAAGTTTCGCGGCGCCGCTTCTGGCTATCGCGGGCGGCGCGATGGCGCGTGTCCGGGCCCTCTGGGGTGGTGTCCTGATGCTCGTTTCGGCCGGCGCAATGCTCTACGCTTTCGATTTCAATGTCTTCACCATGTTTCCCATCGGCTTCACGTCGCTTGGCGGTATTCTGGCGGTGGCAGCCGGCAAGCCCGACGAGCCTAAGTCACACTTCTGACGAAGAGCCGGTCGAGGGATATCGGCCCGGCGCCCCGGAAGACAGGAACGATCAGCAGGAAGATCCACAGTGCGCGCTGATCCATGATGATCGAATCCGGCATCTTGTCGAACCACGCGCCAACGGTCGTGGCTTCCTCGATTGCGCCGTGACCGTAGAGATCGGTGAGAGTCTGAACGATGATGAATCCGATCATGCCGATCGCGGCCAATCGGGTCAGAAGGCCCAGCACGATCAGTGCCGGCAGGATGAATTCGGCCCATGTTCCGGCCAGCACGACAAGGGTCTGCAAAACGCTCATCTGGCTGACATCGTAGCCGGCGGCTTCCATGGCGCGCGGGAAAATCTGTGCATAGGCTCCCATCGAGGGTGAAAAAATTCCACCACCCAGCTTGGTCAGTCCGGAGATCCAGAAATACTTGAGCAGGATCGCCGCGAACAAAAGCCTTGCAATTGTCGGCAAAAGCCAATCCGCGCGCTCGATCCGGGAAAACAGCGCGTCGTGAAGACGAAACAGGTGGGTCATTCAACTCTCTCCGGTGATGATATTCGTGATCGCCTGGCCGCCGATCAACAGGCCCAGAATATGCGCCAGATCGAAATCGGGATCGACACCAATGCCTCTGTCGTGGGCGGTACCCAGAGAGGTTCCGTCAAGCAAACCTTGCAAGAAGGCCACCGCCGCGTTGCTGATCACTGTCATTCGGGGATCGAAATCCGGGCGCAGGATGAGGACATTCTGGGGTTCGTGCACCGCCTTCGGGGCGGCTGGTTCCATCTTGTAGGACCAGATGCCGTGGACCGGCCAGTCCGAGCGGAGAAGCCGCAGAGCGGGGGCCAGATCCAGATGTGCGCCCATCAGGGCTTCGGGTGCCATGTTCCCAAGGGTCGCCGGATCGACCGGGGTTGCGTCGGCAGCGTGATAGGATTGCCGCAAGGCAAGTTCCAGCCGCGCAACATCAGGCAAATAGCCGATATGTGCAAGTGGCTGGAAAGTCTTGAGGAAGTCCGGCATCTCGGTGCCGTACTGGCTGATCATGGGGGCACCGGGCGGATGCTGCCGAAGGAAAATCCCTGCCATTGCTTTGAATTTCTTTTCGCCGATCAGTTTTCTGACAGCGGGGAAATTGACCTCAAGCGCCTCGGTCAGACTGACCGCCACATTGTTGCGATATACCGAAAACCGGCTCCCCGCGGCGCGGCCGTCTCCGTCGCGGAGGCCGCTCGGCACCGGCGCCGCGGAATCCAGAAGGGCGGCATGAAAATCGGATTGCGAAACGCTCATGCCGGAACCCTTTGAAGGGCGTCTTCGGCGCGGCGGGCTTCGGCGGCCAGGACCGGCCAATCGGGAATGTCGGCATCCCACTCGATCAGCAGGGGGCGAGGGCCGGAGCGATCAAGCGTGTGGTCCAGAAGCGCCCAGACAGGATCGGCGACTTCGCGGCCATGACTGTCTATCAATAGTGGAGCGCCCGTTTCGTCGGCATCCTCGTCGTGACCGCCAAGATGGATTTCACCGACCTTGTCCAGCGGAAAGGCATCCAAGTAGCCCTGCGGAGAATACCCGAGGTTGGTTGCCGACACGAACACGTTGTTGATATCCAGAAGCAGGCCACAGCCGGTACGCCTTGCGATCTCGGCCAGAAAGTCAGTCTCGGACCATGTGCTTTCCGCGAATGCCAAGTAACTCGACGGGTTCTCAAGAAGCATGGGCCGGTTAAGGGCCTCTTGTACTTCGTCTATGTGGTCGGTGATGCGCGTCAGTGTCGAGGTCGTATAGGGCAGGGGCAGAAGATCGTTCAGAAAATGACTTTCGTGGGTGGACCAGGCCAGGTGTTCGGAAAAGCTGGCCGGGTTCAACCAGTCACACAGTTTCGCGAGGCGGGCCAGGTGATCCCGGTCAAGCGGCGTTTCGCCGCCAATGCTGAGGCCGACACCATGAACGGAAAATGCGAAGCGGTCTGCCAGGTGCCGCAACTGCGCAATCGGGCGCCCGCCATCGCCCATGTAGTTCTCGGCATGAATTTCCAGCCAGGCGACAGGCGCGGGATCGTGCATGATCGCCGCATAGTGCTGAGCTTTGTATCCGACGCCGGGCGCGTGCGGCAGGGCTGTAGATCTGGGGGTGGAGTCAAGCATGGCGAGACCTCCGGAATAAAAAACGGTCGTCTGGCGTGGATGCGCGGGAAGATGCCCGCGCATCCGGCATTCGGTTCAGGAGGGCAGGTCGCGGCTCAGCTCTTCAAGCGAGCCCATGCGATCACCGGGAAGGTCCACTTCTTCACCGGACTTGGCGAGAACCGGCGAGTCCGACTCGCAGGTGCCGGCTTCGACGAGTGTCCAGGCGTTGCCCTGATAGTCGACTGTCGAGGTGCCGGCACAAGTGGTGCCAGCACCGGCCTTGCAATCGTTCTCACCGGCGAGGGAGACGCCGTAGCATTTCACGTTTTCTGCGGCATTCGCGCCGGTGGCGTGGGCGCCGAGCGCGGCGGTAACGGCACCTGCGATCGCAACGGATTTCATAGCGTTGGACATTTGGAATTGCTCCATGAATGGTTTCGGTCTCATCGTCCGCCGTATCGGTCATTGACCCCTTGGAGCCCGACCGGCGTGGCGACGATGGCCGTAACGTAAACCGCGATCGCCGGACCGTTCCATTCACAAGCCCGTCAGACACGCGCGCGTCAGGTCGTGTTATCGGCGGCATGCCCTGAGACCCGATATTTGCCGATGGACGGCTTCGCCGGTGCGCCGAATTGAAACATTACCGGGGTTCGGGCGCAGAAATGTTACAGAAGATCGGGCGGCGTCGCTTCGTGGTGCAGCACCTCTGTAACATTCGAAAGCGAGACGACCTCGCTGTGCTTTTCCCCGAGACGACGCAGCGACACCGTGCGATCCTCGACTTCGCGCATCCCGCAGGCAAGTATCACCGGCACCTTGCCCACCGAATGTTCCCGCACCTTGTAATTGATCTTTTCATTGCGGGTATCGGCCTCGGCCCGAATGCCAGCTGCGGCCAGAGCTGCAACCACCTCATGAACGTATTCGTCGGCTTCGGATATGATCGATGCGACGACAACCTGGCGCGGCGCCAGCCAGAACGGCAGCTTGCCTGCATAATTCTCGATCAGGATACCCAGAAAACGCTCGAAACTGCCCAGGATCGCCCGGTGCAGCATCACCGGTCGGTGCTTTTCGCCATCGGCCCCGATATAGGTGGCGTCCAGCCTTTCCGGCAAGTTGAAGTCAGCCTGGAATGTCCCGCACTGCCACTCGCGGCCGATCGCGTCGGTCAGCTTGAAATCCAGCTTCGGTCCGTAGAACGCGCCCTCTCCGGGATCAAGCTCGTAGTCGTTGCGTACCGACAGGATCGCCTTTTCCAGCGCCTGTTCGGCCTTGTCCCACACCTCGTCAGAGCCGACACGCACATCGGGACGCGTGGAAAACTTGATATCGAATTTCGCAAAGCCCGCATCCCGGTAAATGTCGCTCAGAAGGGCGATGAACCCCGCGCACTCGTCCTCGATCTGATCTTCGGTGCAAAAGATATGCGCGTCATCCTGCGTGAAACCGCGCACACGCATCAGACCGTGCAGGGCGCCGTGCGACTCGTAGCGGTGGCAAGACCCGAACTCGGCCAGCCGTAGCGGCAGGTCACGGTAACTCTTGATACCCTGATTGAAGATCTGAACGTGGCAGGGGCAGTTCATGGGTTTGAGGGCATTCACACGTTTCTCGTTCGCGTGTTCCTCGTCTATTTCCGTGATGTACATGTTTTCACGGTACTTGTCCCAGTGTCCGCTGGCTTCCCAGAGCTTTCGATCGACAACCTGGGGTGTCCTGATTTCGCGGTAACCCGCCTGATCCAGCTTGCGGCGCATGTAATCTTCGAGGGTACGGTAGACCATCCAGCCATTTGGATGCCAGAAGACCATTCCGGGCGCTTCCTCCTGGAAATGAAAAAGCTCCATCTCCCGGCCGAGTCTCCGGTGATCACGCTTCTCGGCCTCTTCAAGGAAGGTGAGGTATTTCTTCAGGTCTTCCTTGTTCCTGAATCCGACGCCATAGATGCGCTGCAGCATCGGGCGGCTGGAGTCACCGCGCCAATAGGCACCTGCCACCGACATCAGCTTGAACGCGTCGGCCGGCAACTGGCCTGTGTGCTGAAGATGGGGCCCGCGGCAGAGATCCTGCCATGGTCCGTGCCAGTACATGCGCACCGGCTCGTCGCCCGGAATGGAATTGATGAGTTCGACCTTGAACGGCTCTCCCGCGTCCTCGTAATGGGCAATGGCCCGCGCACGATCCCAGATCTCGGTCTTCACCTCGTCGCGCAGATTGATGATCTCCTTCATCTTCTGCTCGATCCGGCCCAGATCTTCCGGTGTAAACGGGTCCTTGCGGTCAAAATCGTAATACCAGCCATTCTCGATCACGGGGCCGATAGTGACTTTCACCTCCGGCCAGAGTTCCTGAACCGCACGGGCCATGACATGGGCCAGATCATGCCGGACAAGCTCAAGGGCAGGCGCATCATCCTTCATCGTGTTGATGTTGAAGGCCGCGTCCTGCCTGATCGGCCACTGGAGATCCCAGTGCTGACCATCGACATGCGCGGATATCGCCTTCTTGGCGAGCGAGTTGGAAATAGATGCGGCGACATCGGCGGGGGTTACGCCCGCTTCATACTCACGCTGACTGCCATCGGGAAAGGTAAGAGCGATCTGTGCCATCAGGGTGGCTCCTCGTCGGTTTGGCGCCTACGAAACGCCCGGTTGCGGGTTCATGGCGCCGTATGGCCCGGCACACGCGCCGCGTCAAGGATTTCCTTTTTTGTGTGCAAACGTATGCCAAAGGCAACGTAACATATTGACGCATATGGAAAAGTTTTGTGGACGGCGGGGCAGGGGGGTGTATCGTTATCAATGATGCAAATGTTTGATTGGCACGAATAACGGAGGTAACGCCCACATGACGAGGTACAATTCGCAATTCGAACTGACGGTTGATGATGTGGAACTCATCGAGGCGGCCTTGCGCCGCGAGAAGGCGGACCTGTCTTCGCAACTCATCGAGGAGGCGGCGCAAGACGAGATCGACGAAGCTTCGGCCAATGATCCCGACGCCTCGCTGCGACGGATTTCGGAACTTCTTGGACGGCTGCATAACCAGAAAGTTTTCTACCGGCCACGCTCGGGTGCATATGTCGGGGGCTGATACCGGCACGGCCCGCGCCGACGGCATTTCATGCACGGGCCCGCGCGACGACTGAAATGCGGGCCGGAACATTCGGAAACCGTCGCCGAAAGGCCGACTGGGCCGAAAAACCGATTTGTCCGTCAGCGGCCGACAGTGCAGACTCCGTGCGCGACAGCACGGAGGGCACTATGCACGAACCGGATCTCTTCAAGACGCCGCAGGGCCGTGAACTGGCCTATCACCGAACCCCCGGTGACTCGCCCGGAATCATTTTCCTGGGCGGGTTCATGTCCGACATGGACGGGACCAAGGCCAGGTATCTCGAGGATTGGGCCCGGCAGACAGGGCGCGGATTCCTGCGCTTCGATTATTCCGGACATGGGCAATCTTCCGGGCGGTTCGAGGAGGGCTCGATCGGGATATGGGCAGAAGATGCGATGCAAGTCATGGATCACCTGTCGCAGGGGCCGCAAATCCTTGTCGGTTCCTCGATGGGTGGTTGGATCGCGCTTCTTCTGGCGAAATCCAGGCCCGAGCGGATCGCCGGGCTGGTCACTGTTGCCGCGGCGCCCGATTTCACCGAGGATTCGATGCTGGCGGGCTTTGATACGGCACAACGTGCGGCCCTCGAGGCGGATGGGGTTGTCTATCTGCCAAGCGACTACGGAGACCCCTATCCAGTAACCAGAAACCTGATCGAGAACGGTCGCAGGCACCTTGTGTTGCGGGATCGGCTTGACCTGGAGTTTCCCGTTCGGTTTCTGCAAGGAACCGATGACGAAGATGTGGATAAATCAGTGGCCATGACTCTTTTGGAGCATGCAACGGGCGCGGATATGACCCTGACGATGGTGAAGGGTGCAGATCATCGTTTTTCCGACGATACCTGCCTTGAATTGATCCGGAGCAGCGTTGAGGAGGTCATCGCGCGTACAGGAATTCAAAGGTGATCGCCACTGATCTGATAAATCTGAAAAATTTCCGAGGTCTGAATGTCTTTCCGCGATAATCCGTCCCAATAGGGGGCGGTGACGCGTTTTTCACCCTGTTGTCAACTCCGGGGTGCCTGAACGCCCCGGCGCAGGTACTGTTTCTGCTCAGTGACATATGGGCCAGTTTTCAGGCAGATGCGGATCTGCGCACCTACCCGGCGGTGCCGGGCGG
>Ga0102929_1000435_pt1 | contig 24241 bp, 27 predicted proteins | sample SalPonR1_B_D2_MG_FD_78510 | JGI IMG/M metagenome (GOLD analysis project Ga0102929, IMG submission 78510) | Salt pond soil microbial communities from South San Francisco under conditions of wetland restoration - Salt Pond MetaG R1_B_D2_MG | ecosystem: Environmental > Aquatic > Marine > Intertidal... | reverse complement strand
TTCACGCGGTCTGCGATATCGCTCATGTCGTAATCCTCATTGTCTTACTGGGCACGTTCCGGCCCGTTGTGCCCCCGCCCGAGCCGGGAAGTGGCCTTTTGATTGCCCGGTCGGGCGGTTTTCATTGCCCGCCGAAGACGGATTGCGGGTGCTGATCGCGAGCCCCCGCGCGCAAACTGCGCCGCCTATAGCACATGGCGCGCCTCAGGCAAATGTTTTCACGAAGAGTCGGGCGCTTGCAAGCACGGGCTTGGCCGGCGCCCCGGGAGCCATCAATCGGCCAGCTTCATATCCTTGAAACCAATAGGGTTTCCAATTTCCCGGAGAGCACTGCCCGGGGTGCTGAAATGCTCACGGCCCGGGCCACACGGTCCGGCATGCGCGGCAAGCCTCGCCGGCCCCGGAAAGCACGTGATTCCCCGGATCGTGTCACAGCATTGCCATTCCGCCGTTTACATGCAGTGTGGCTCCGGTGACATATCCTGCCTCGGGGCTGGACAAGTAGAGCACAGCCGCCGCGATCTCCTCGGGCGTTCCCATTCGGGAAGCCGGAATCTGGGCGTTGATCTTGTCCTTCTGGTCATCACTCAACTTTTCGGTCATGGCGGTGGCGATGAAGCCCGGCGCCACCGAATTGGCCGTGATGCCACGGCTTGCCACCTCGTAGGCGATGGACTTGGTCATGCCGACCATCCCCGCCTTGGACGCAGCATAATTGACCTGTCCGGGATTGCCGGTCGTGCCGACGATCGAGCCGATGTTGACGATGCGACCCCAGCGAGCCTTCATCATCGGGCGCATGACACCACGGCACAGGCGCATCGTGCTCGTCAGGTTCACGTCGATGACGTTCTGCCATTCCTCGTCGGACATCCTCATGAAGATCTGATCACGGGTGATGCCCGCGTTGTTGACCAGGATATCCAAACCGCCCATGGCCTCGATTGCCTGCTTTGGAAGAGCATCGACGGCCCCGGCATCCGCCAGATCGCATGGCAGGACATGCGCCCGTTCGCCCAGTTCCTCCGCCAGCGCCTGCAACGGCTCCACCCGTGTCCCGCTCAGGCCGACAGTCGCACCGGCACGGTGCAGAACCCGTGCGATCGCGCCACCGATGCCGCCGGAGGCACCGGTGATCAGCGCAGATTTTCCCGTCAAATCGAACATTTGAATCCCTTTCCCAGTTTCTGCCGCAATCCGGAACCAACCTTGCAACCGCTCCGATTGGCTCAGGCGGTGACCGTCACCGCGGCGTCCTTGATCTCGTCGGGGGTGCCGACAGCCCGGCAGGCGATCGAACGGTCGATGCGTCGCACCATGCCCGAAAGCGCCTTGCCGGCTCCTATTTCCCAAATCTCGTCGATCCCCTGCTGGGCCATGAAAAGAACGGACTCGCGCCAGCGAACCGATCCTGTGACCTGATCAACCAGAAGCGCCCGGATCGCCGCCGGATCGCTGACCGATTCCGCAACCACATTGGCCACGACCGGTACGGCTGGCTCCCGGATATCGACCTTGCCCAGGGCCTCGCGCATGGCCTCAGCTGCCGGCTCCATCAACGCGCAGTGAAACGGGGCGCTCACAGGCAGAAGCATCGCGCGCCGGGCACCCCGAGCCTTGGCAATCTCCACAGCGCGCTCCACCTCCGCGCGGTGGCCCGAAACGACTACCTGCGCGGGGTCATTATCATTCGCGGCCTCGCAGATCCCGCCTTGCGCAGCCTCCTGCGCGACGGCGCGGACAGCTTCAAGGTCGAGGCCCAGCACAGCCGCCATCGCGCCCTCACCGACTGGCACCGCTTTCTGCATCGCCTGACCGCGCAGCCGCAGCAGCCGCGCCGCGTCAGGCACGCTCAGCGCGCCAGCGGCGGCAAGCGCGGAATATTCGCCCAGCGAATGCCCCGCCACGCAGGACGCCGCCTTTATCGTCACGCCTTCCGACTCCAGTGCGCGCATCGCGGCCAGCGACACGGCCATCAGCGCCGGTTGCGCGTTCTGCGTCAGCGTCAGCGTATCCTGATCTCCCTCCCAGATCACTCTGGACAGGCTCTCGCCAAGCGCGTCGTCCACTTCCTGAAAAACTGCCCGGGCTTCGGGGTAGGCATCCGCGAGATCCTTGCCCATGCCAACGGTCTGCGCTCCCTGCCCCGGAAAAACAAATGCACGGCTCATCGCTCATGCCTCCCTCTCGTTGTCCGCCCCGGATAGCGCGCGAGGCCGGAACAGGCAACGACCTTGATCGTCTTCGCATCATTGCACGGCGCATGTGCGGTGCTGCCTTGTTGTTCTGCCGCTGTCATTGTCTATTTCCCTGACAAAGCTTGATCGTTTTTCAGAGCAGGACAGACACATGCCCCTGACCAACAACCCGAAGGCCTATGGCGCGGTGACCAAGACATTTCACTGGCTTACCGCCATATTGATCTTCACCGCCGTACCTTTGGGTCTCTTCGCCAACGATCTTGCGCATCAGGTTCGCGATCCGGCAATCACCACGACCGACGCGACCGTGGCCCGGGCAACCTTGCTGTTTTCCCTGCACAAAACCGTTGGCGTCACCATCTTTTTCGTGGCACTTGCCCGTATCGTCTGGACCCTCGCGCAGCCAAAACCGGCGCTCCTGAACGGCGACCGTCCCGCGGAGGCCCGGCTTGCCGAAACCGTCCATTGGCTGCTTTACGGTTCTCTTGTCGCGGTACCGGTGAGCGGATGGATACACCATGCCTCGACCACCGGTTTCGCTCCGATCTGGTGGCCGTTCGGACAAACCCTGCCCTTCGTGCCTCGTGATGCGACGGTGGCTGAAATATCGGCCACTGTGCATTACGTCCTGCAATGGGTTCTGATCGGCTCTGTAGGTCTGCACGTTGCGGGCGCCCTGAAACACCATGTTCTCGACGGCGATGCGACCCTGCGCCGGATGCTGCCGGGGCATCATCCCGCGGAACCGACCCGCGATCAGCCCGGACATGCCCTGCCGATTATCGCCGCGTTGGCCGTCTGGACCGCTGCTCTTGGCGGGGCCGCTTCTCTGGGGTGGTTCGCGCAGGACGGTTCGGCACCGGGCACCGCCGCCCTGCAACAGGTCGAGAGCGACTGGCAGGTCCAGACCGGGTCGCTTGAAATCACTGTCACGCAGATGGGTTCGGAGATTATGGGCAGTTTTGCGGACTGGACGGCAGATATCACGTATTCCCGACAGGCGGATCCTGACGGGAAGCACGGTTCCGTGGATGTCACGATCGCCATCGGGTCGTTGTCGCTCGGTTCGGTCACCGATCAGGCAATGGGAAAGGATTTCTTCAATGCAGAGGAATATCCCACCGCGGAATTCGAGGCTGATATTCTGAACGCCGGTGAGGGCAAGATCGCACGAGGCACCCTCACGATCCGCGGAGAGACGGTGCCGGTGGAAATGCCCTTCACACTCACAATTGACGGTCAGACGGCCGATGCCCGTGGCGGTTTGACGGTGGACCGGCGCAGTTTCCAGATCGGCCAGGGGGTTTCCGATCCGGGATCGCTGGCGTTCGAGGTGGATATCGCTTTCGACCTGACCGCCACCCGGTCCGAGAAATGAAAAAGGCCGCCGGCAGTGTCTGCCCGCGGCCAGCGCAATTCGTTTCCGGGGTCTTCACTCGGCCTTTTGGGCTTCGATCGACAGCGTGACCTCGACTTCGTCACTCACCGCGGGTGCGAATTTGTCAAGGTCGAAATCCGAACGCTTCAACATGGTCGTCGCGCTGAACCCCGCCCATTCCTTGTTGGCCATCGGATGAGTGCCCGTCTTGTTGAGTTCGGCATCCAGAACCACGGACTTGGTGACACCGTTCACCGTCAAATCCCCCGTGATATTGGCCGTAGTGTCCCCGGTCACTTCGATGCCCGTCGAGTTGAAAGTGACCATGTCATCTTCACTGGCACCGAAAAAATCGTCCGACATGAAGTGATCGAACCGCTTTTCCCAGCCGGTGTACATCGACATCGTCGGAATCGAGACGGTCACGGAAGAATCCGCCGGCGCGTCCTGATCGAACATGATCTCGCCTTCGAACCCCGAGAACATGCCCCAGGTCGTCGAGAAGCCCAGATGCGTGTAAGAGAATATCACCTGGCTGTGACTGGGATCGAGAACGTACTTTTCGGGCGCGGCCAGGGCGCCGGTCGCTGCCAGGGTCACCGCGGCAGCAAGGATTGAGCTTTTCATCATAATCTCCGGATAGGTTGAATGGGTTTGAGGTCGAAATGATAACGCTCACAACAGACCGCACAATACCGCAGAACTCAACAGGACTTGTGGCCTCGCGAACACCAGAAAGACCATGGTCTGTCCGCCTTCAGGTTCTGCGCCCGCGAGAGCCCCCCAGCAATACAAGCCCCGCCATTGTCAACAACAGCGAAAGAAGCATGCCTGCAAGGCTCTTGGCGGGGTCATCCGGCATCACGGGAACGACCCACAAAAGGATCGCCGCCAACAATGCCGACACCCCGCCACAGGCCATCGCCAAACCGCGCAAAGGGCAGGCGTTTTCACGTCTTTCCTGTTCCGGCCTGTCGGTCATAGTGGCTGTTCCCTCCATCGGTCTCCGCCCGGGTCCAGATCATGCGGGCGGAGATGGGCGATATTCAGGCGGGGGCGGGGCTGCCGCATGGCACGTATGCAACGCCGAATGCACCTTGCGCGACAAAAGGATCCGTCGTATAGGCGCCTTTCCTTTCGCATGACGTCATGAACCGCGCAGTCTCTCGTGGACGGGTCGCGAAAGGCCGAAATGACCCGCCTTTGAAATGCGCCCGGAAAGAAATGGAGATCGCATGCCGCTTTACGAGCATGTTTTTATCGCGCGCCAGGACCTGTCGAACACGCAGGCCGAGGGGCTCATCGAACACTTTGGCGCCATTCTGTCGGACAATGCCGGCACACTCGTGGACAGCGAGTACTGGGGCGTCAAGACGATGGCCTACAAGATCAACAAGAACCGCAAGGGCCACTATATCTTCCTGAGGACCGACGCGCCCGCACAGGCCGTACAGGAAATGGAGCGCCTGATGCGCCTTCATGATGACGTGATGCGCGTGATGACCATCAAGGTCGATGCGCATGACGAGGGCCCTTCGGTCCAGATGCAAAAGAAGGAAGAACGCGACACGCGTCGCGAACGTCGTTGATCCAAGCCTGACGAAAGGACACAAACCATGGCCGCAAAACCGTTTTTCCGCCGCCGCAAGGTCTGCCCCTTCTCGGGCGACAATGCACCCAAGATCGACTACAAGGACACCAAGCTGCTGCAGCGCTACATTTCCGAACGCGGAAAGATCGTGCCGTCCCGCATCACCGCCGTGTCCGCCAAGAAGCAGCGGGAGCTGGCCCGGGCAATCAAGCGCGCCCGTTTCCTCGCCCTTCTGCCATATGCCGTGAAGTAAGGAGAGACCGATGCAAGTTATCCTTCTGGAACGCGTGGCGAAACTTGGCCAGATGGGCGAGGTCGTCGACGTAAAGCCGGGCTTCGCACGCAACTACCTTTTGCCCCAGGGCAAGGCGCTGTCGGCCTCGGACCGCAATATTGCCGATTTCGAGGCCCGCAAGGCCCAGCTTGAGGCCCGCAACCTGGAAACCCGCAAGGAAGCCGAGAAACTGGCCGAATCGCTGGACGGCAGAAAATTCGTCCTGATCCGGCAGGCCGCCGACTCCGGGGCTCTTTACGGGTCCGTATCGACCCGGGACGCTGCCGAAGCCGCAACCGAGGATGGTTTTTCACTCGACCGCAAGCAGGTGGCCCTTTCGAAACCGATCAAGGAACTAGGCCTGCATGACGTCACCGTCACCCTGCACCCCGAGGTCGAGGCGACGATGACGCTCAATGTGGCCCGCAGCCCCGAAGAGGCCCAGCTTCAGGCATCCGGCAAATCCATCCAGGAACTCGCCGCCGAGGAAGAGGCGGCCGCCGATTACGAGATCGCCGAGCTTTTCGACGACATCGGGTCGGCCGCGTCAGACGACGACGAGTTGGCCGAGGTGGTCGAGGAAGTCCTGCCCGAGGAAGACGACAACGACAGCTGAAACCGCAGGACTGGAAACGTGAAAGGCCGCGCGGAAAAACGCGCGGCCTTCTTGGTTTCGTCTTTCGGGAACGCATGTCGCGTCACGCCATTCCAAGGGCTTCCTTGTACATCTCAAGCACCGCCTCCTCCTCGGCGATGTCATCCTTGTCCCGTTTGCGAAGCGCAACGACCTTGCGCATGACCTTGGTGTCATAGCCACGCGCCTTGGCCTCGGCCATGACCTCTTTCTGTTGATCGGCCAGTTCCTTCTTTTCGGCCTCAAGCCGTTCGAAACGCTCAATGAACTGGCGAAGTTCGTCGGCGGTAACCCGGTAGTTGTCTGCCGTGTCGGTGTCGCTCATCTTGTACTCTCCGCATCAATCGGGGCCTGACTAGCCCCCGGCGCGTGGAGCCGCAAGCCCCGTTCCGACCCATGCCGTGCTTGCGATCAGCCGACACATGATCTAGGCGACGTCAGCAGGACGGGCGACGAAGCGGAGAAGGCGATGGAAATCCTGATCTGGATGGGGGCGAGCGTATCGCTTGCCGGGCTGGCCGGGCTCGTCTGGTGCATCGTCAAGGTGTGGAAGGCCCGAAAGGCCGGGCTCGCGGATGCAGACCTGCGCGCGGTTCTTCGGAAAGTCGTGCCGGTGAACTCCGCCGCTCTTTTCCTGTCCGTGATCGGATTGATGATGGTCGTGATCGGGATCCTGTTACAGTAAAGGTGTCTCAGACCGGCATGTTGTCGAACTGCGCCTCGATCGCCTCGCCAAGGAGGATTTCGTTCAGATCCCGCAATTCCGGCGGCACAAGTGCCGAGGCCGCCTCAAGTTCATGAATCAGCCTTTCGAGCTCCGGCTGCAAGCCATGGCGCGTACCCGGTTCAGCTGCGTTGATGCGCGCGGTCAGTTCCCTGATGCGCTTTTGTTGGTCAGTCATCGTTTCCTCCCGTGATCATTCCCTGGTAGAGACGGATGTGGGGTCAGACTGCGGCTGCGCAAGTCCGGCACAGGGGTGTCTCGGGCAGCACCTTCAGCCGCTCGACCGAGATTTCTTCACCGCAGCGCGCACAGATACCATATTCCCCGTCACGCATCCGCTGCAGAGCGGCACGGATTCGCGCGATCTCATCCTGTCCTTCCTGGCCCAGTTGTTCCAGAACCTCGTCCCCCTCGCGTTCGACTGCAAGCTCCTCCCAGTCCTTGGATTTGGGTTCATCCAACTCGGATTCGATCCTGTGCAGGCGTGTGTCCAACTCGGCCAGCCGCGCAAGAAGGGCTTTTTTGTAAGGTTCATGTTCCATCAGGTCATTCTCCCAAGATGCGGGAATGATGACAGCCCCGAGACCGCAACGCTTTGATCGGAATCAAGTCCGGGAATGTCTTGCGATTAATGGCCTGCCGGGTGTCACCGCAAGCAGATTCGGGCAGAAAGTGATCAGGCATCCTGTTGCAGTTTCGCCGGCTGTTCAACACCGGTGCGCCCCGGGCCATCTTCCGCGTCGTCTGCCGGACGCTCACCGTTGCGCGGCGGCGCCACGGGTTCTTTCACGGGTGCCGGCTGCCCGTGCGCACCCCACGCGGATGAAATGGCCCCGCCCGGGCTGGCGGCATCCGCCCGGTCCGGCTTATCGGCAAGAGACGAGCTCGAAGCGGGAAAACCCGTCTCGACCCTGCCGTCACCAAGGAGGCGGACCGCGCGCATGCCGTTCAGCCGCCCCAGTCGCGCCTTGGCAACAAGATGTTTCTGGGTGCTTTCCAGGCGCAATTCCATGCGCTCGGCGGACAGCGGCACCAGATCGCCGACAGCAAGGCGGCAAACGCGCTGAAGCGGCATGCGCACCCGGTCCAGGACGGAGTCCAGCCGCGCGGGCGCACGCAGCACGGTTTCCGCAAGGGCCGCCCCTTCAACTTCCGGATCAGGCTCCCGCGCCTCCTGCGAACTGTCCCATCCGAGTGGCAGAACAATCTCGAGTGTGCCCGTCTTGGCCCCATCCGCGATATCGACCTGAAATGATGTTTGATGAAATTCGGGCGCTTCCAGGGCCAGGCACAAGGTGCGCGCATCCTCGATCATCACCCCGAAACGAAAGCTTGCCGGCAACGCATCTCGGCATTCGGCCATCTGCTGCTCGTAGCGTTCCAGCATGCCGTCGATCAGGGGCGCGACAATCGCGGCGTCCGTTCTGGTCAACGGCCGTTCCTGGGCCTGCCGCCGCGTGACACTGCCGGTTGTCTGGACCTCGATCAGGGCGCTGACGAGCTGCATGTCCAGCCAGGCGGCGCCGCGGCGCCCCTCCTCCCCTTCCAGAAGAACAAAGAGTCCGCCGGACCCGAACCGGCCCTCCAGATCGGCAAGGGCGGAGCTGGTTTCACGGATTTCGCCTGTTTCCAATGCGAGTTCCCATATCGCCGTGGCGGTGCGGGAAAGCGCCCGGCGCAAAGCCTTCGCCGGTGACATGTCGCGCGCGCGCTGTTCGTCCCGGGTTGCGCGCGCCTTTTGTCTGAGCACCGAGTTGGATTGGTCCGATGACATTCTGCCTGACGCTCCGGATACCTTAAAGCCTGTCTCGGCAAACAGACTATCGGCACGGGGTTACCAGACCGTTGATATCATCCCGCCAGGTCACTGTGCGGCCAGGCGCGCCTCAAGCGGAAGCGTTACACGAAAAGCCGCGCCGCCCTGTCCCGGAAGGTATGTTATCGTGCCACCAAGCCGCGCCATGATCTCGCGGCAAATCGCGAGGCCAAGCCCGGCCCCCGACGCTTTCAGATCACCGACCCGGGAGAATTTTTCGAAGATCACATCCTGATGGTCCATCGCGATGCCGCTTCCGTTGTCGATGAAATCGACGATCAATGTGCCATTGTCATTCTTCACGGATATCGAAAGTGCCGGCTCCTGCGCGTCACAGTATTTCCGCGCGTTGGTGATCAGGTTGATGAAGACCTGCGCGAGACGATCCAGATCCGTGTGGAGCTGTATGTCTTCGGCGGATCTGTCGCGGTGAATCCTGAGCGCCTCGGTCGTGCCGCCGGTCGCGGCCACGGCGCGGTCCAGCATCGCCGAAAGACTGCCATGCTGATTGTTGAGGGTCACCTGGCCACTTTCCAGGACGCTGAGCATCAGAAGATCGTCCAGCAGGCGGGTAAGGCGGACGGTCTCGTCATGGATGATCGAAGCATACTTGGCCTGGTCGGACGCGCTCAGTTCCTCGGTGTCGCGAAGGATTTCCGAAAATGCCCTGATCGAGGTCATCGGGGTGCGCAATTCATGACTGACCTGGCTGAGGAAGGCATCCTTCTGAACCGAAAGCTGGGTCAGCTTCTGGTTCGCTTCGCGCAGTTGCCGTGCGGTACGCGCCTGTTCCTCGGACTTGGCCTCGAGCCGATTGGAATATTCCATGATCTGGGCAGTTTCATCGGCCACCGCCATCAGGTCCTCGACCGAAACCGTGGCGCCACCCATGATCTGCGAAACCATCGCGTGGGCCGTGGCCGCGCCAACGGATCCGGAAAGTTCGCGCTCGAGGCCCTGAAGGAAGTCCGGAGACGGTTCGGGCAGGTAACCTCCGATGCCTTGCCGCCGGGCCGCTGCCGAGAAAAAGGCCTGCGCATCCCTTGCCCCGATGATCCGTTGCGACATGATCAGCAGGTCCTCGCTCTGTGCGAGGCCCCCGGTCCAGCTTCCCCGCGTCCCCGAATGTTGAAACACGTTGACGAACTGCGCCCCTTGCAGACGCTCGATCGGGCGCGGGAAGCTCAACAGTGATACGATTATGAATGCCGTAGTGTTGAGCAGCATGCTCCACATCACGGCATGAACAACCCCGTCCAATCCGGCGGCCCCGAAAAGAGCTTGCGGTCGCAACCAGCTGAGTCCGAAAAGGCCGTGATCCAGAACAGTCTGAGGCAGCACCACCGAAGGCCCGAACGACGGCAGGAACAGGCAGTAGAGCCAGACCACGAAACCTGCAAGCAATCCCGCCAGAGCTCCGGCGCGGGTCGCGCCGCGCCAGAACAGCCCGACCATGAGCGCCGGCAGGAACTGCGCCACGCCAGCGAAGGAGACCAGCCCGATCGCGGCCAGCGCCGTGCCTCCGCCAGACACCCGGAAATAGAGATATCCCAGCACGACAACCCCCGCGATGGACAGTCGCCGGGCCCGCAAGGCAACACTGCGCACATCCCCCGAGACCATGGCCGACCCACCGGTCGCATACAGCCAGATCGGCATCACGATATGGTTGGACACCATCGTGGAAAGCGCGATGGCCGCAACGATCACCATTGACGTGGCCGAAGAGAACCCGCCAAGAAACGAAAGTATCGCCAGCCCGTCCTGACCGGCCAGGAGTGGCAGAGTGAGCACGAACATGTCCGGGTTGGCCGCGCTCGGAAGAAGATCAAGCCCGACCGCGGCGATTGGAACAACGAACAGGCTCATCAGCATCACGTATGCCGGAAAGGCCCATGACGCGGTGCGCAGGTGGCGCTCGTCCTCGTTTTCCACAACCATGACCTGAAACATGCGCGGCAGGCAGAGAAACGCCGCCGCCGCCAGCATCGTAAGCCCCACCCAGCGGCTGCCCGGCACCTGCCAATCAGCTATCTCGGACGCATCAATGCGCGCCAGCGTCGCCGAGATCCCGTCACTCATCCCCCAGACAACGAAGGCCCCGACCGCCAGCAGCGCGAACAACTTGACCACCGCCTCGAGCGCAATGGCCATGACGACACCGTGATGACGCTCGTTCGCGTCAAGGTTTCGGGTGCCGAAGAGAATGGTGAAAAGGGTAAGCCCCACCGCCACCAGAAGCGCGGTGGAATCCCGGTCCGGCACAACGGTGGTGGTCAGGTCGTTGCGGGCGAACGTGGCGACCGAAAGGGTCACGGATTGAAGTTGCAGGGCGATATAAGGGGTGGTTCCGATTACCGCCAGAAGCGTGACAAAGACTGCCAGGAGGTTGGACTTTCCATAGCGCGAAGAAATCATGTCGGCGATGGAGGTGATACGCTGGCTGCGCCCGATCCGCACCATCTTTCTAAGGGTCCACCACCAACCGATCATCACCAGCGTCGGCCCCAGGTAGATCGTCAGATATTCAAGCCCCGAACGCGCGGCAAAGCCGACGGCGCCGTAGAACGTCCAGGCCGTGCAATATATCGACAGTGAAAGCGTGTAGACAATCGGCGAGCGAAGCCACGTTATGCGCCCTGCGCGCGCCGCACGGTCCGCCGCGAACGCGACCGCGAAAAGCAGCGCAACGTACAGGATGCAGACCACGACAAGAAGATTGAGTGTCGCCATCAGGGTCGCTCCGGCGGGTCGCCCTGATGCGTATCATCGTCCTGGTCATCGTCCAGGTGGCGCGATATGACAGCCGAAAGCCCGGCCAGCCCCGCCCACACCACGAAAAGGTAAAGCATTACGCTGCTGGTGCGGGTCGGTGCCTCGGGCGTACCCTGCCAGAGCAACGGAACCGAGAACAGTATCGCGCCCAGGAACGGCAACAAGCGTGCCGCGTCCTTGAGGCGCCTGCGCCGGTATGTCCGGCGCTGAAGAAAGACGGGCCCGGCCTCGCCGCTCATGGCCCGGCCAGCGCCCTTACTGCATGAAGCACGTCCGCGTTGGAGAACGGCTTGGTCATGTATCGGCTGACCCCGGCGCGCTCGGCCATCTCGCGATCCTTGACCTGACCACGCGCCGTGAGCATGAGAACGGAAATCTCGCCATAATCGGGATCGGCACGGATCTGTTCGAGGATCTCGTACCCGCTCTTGCCCGGCAGCATGACGTCGAGAATTATCAGGTCCGGATCGTGTTCACGGACCGCCCGGATCGCGTCATGACCGTTGGAATGAGTTTTCACCTGCCACCCGTCACGGGCAAGAATGAAACTTATTGCCTCGATGATGTTCGGCTCGTCCTCGATAAGAAGAACAGTGTTTCCCATTCAATCGGCCTCCCCTCCGATCAAATGCGCGGACTGTGCGCCGGACCACTATCGTCAAAGGCACGCTGACTGTCAAAACCCGTCCTGCGTGATCGAAGGCTCGCGTCTTGCCGCGCAATCGCCCCGCGGGCAGATACGACAACTTGTCCCGACTTCCTCCGGTTCTTGGGCCCTGTCGTGGCCCTGACGATCCGGCATGAGAAGCATGTAACTTCTGAGAATCGGGGCAGAATTGTATCGAGCCGCGGCCACGGGTTCGGCCACGGCCACGGCGGTGACCGGTTCGACCGCCCTGCCGGCCTGCCTGATGCGCAGGCAGAACGGAATCTGCGGTTGTGCCAGCGCACGGAAAAGGGGCCACGCGGGGCACGCACCGGCCATGCGTGACACTGCAAAGTCATCGAAGGGCTTGTGCATGATGAGGGTTCCGGAGGCATCACAGACCAGAAGGCCGGTGGGCCCCGCGGCCTCGGACGGCAGCATCGCGAGGCGCCGCAACATGCAAGGAAGATCCACGCCGAAATGCATGGCCAGTTCCGCCGGGTCGACACCACTGACCGCGATGGCAGAGATCAGTGGTTTCAGGGGCACCCTGCCGGCGTCCGCCTGGTACCGGTTGAGAATGTCATGCGCTATCTTGAGCGCCGGTGCGGATTTCAGCAACCTGTCTTTCGCCAGGAGCTGGTCCACCCTGTCTTCATCCTTGTCATCTGGTGCCTCCAGCGACGGAAAATGGTAGCCGTGCGCGTCCAGGAAGGCGTCCACTTCATCCTGCGGAGACTTTATGTCGGCCTCGGTGCCGGGTGCGGCGTCAAGGTAACGAACGAGGGATTCTGCACCTTCCGCCAGCCGCTGACTGTCCTCGTTGATATTGCGATGAAACCGCGCCTGCCACTCCGCCTCGAGCGACCGCGTGTCGGCGAGGATCGAGGCGGTGGATCGGATCGCGGTCACGACCGACAGAACTTCATGCAGCGACTCGGCCAGATGCGGATCATGCGCCAGACGGTCGGTCAGGGACTCCACGCTGCGCTCGAGTTCCACATTCCGGCGATGGGTGTCGGTCAGCAACTGCGCCCATCCCGGGAACCGCCCGGCGAATTCCTCGACACTGTCCAGTTCGACACCTCGCGATTCCTGGTCGCCAGCCGCCTCGCGCAACCCCGCGACAAGGGTCGCTTCGGCGCCCTCCGAGATCACCGACGGATCGACATCAAGCACTCCGGCGATGCGGAGCAGAAGCTTGCCGCCGATTCGGCGCCTGTTATGCTCGATCAGATTGAGATACGAGGCCGAAATCCCGACCTCCCGCGCCAGATCGGTCTGCCTGATCCCGGCAAGCTGCCGCCGATCCCGGATCCGGCTCCCTGCGATTGAACTCCCGGTCATGAAATTTCCTCTGGGATTCAAGAGGCTTCCGCCACGTAATGGAAAGAATTTTACAGATCCTAACATATCGCTGTTGAGAATTTTACAAAAAAAATCTTCTGCATGAGGTGGTTGTTGAGAATTTTTCTTTCGTCCTGCATGATCGCTTTGCACATCAGTGCGATCTGGAAGGCGCAGAGGAGGCGGCTTCCACGAATTTCTTAACGGGAGGATATCCATGTCCAAATCTAACCTGACCCGCCGCGGCGTGCTCAAGACCAGTGCCATCGCGGGTGCCGGTCTCGCCGTGCCGACAATCTTCACGGCCTCGTCGGCATCGGCCTTTACCAACGAGCCGATGGGAAGCACCGTGACCCTTGGTTTCAACGTGCCGCAATCGGGCCCGTATGCGGATGAGGGCGCCGACGAACTGCGTGCCTACGAACTGGCGGTCGAGCACCTCAATGGTGGTGGCGACGGCGGGATGATGAACACCTTCAGTTCCAAGGAGCTGCAGGGCAACGGCATCCTTGGCAAGAAGGTCGAATACGTCACCGGCGACACGCAGACGAAATCGGACGCCGCTCGCGCCTCGGCCAAGTCGATGATCGAGAAGGACGGCGCCATCATGATCACCGGCGGATCAAGCTCGGGCGTGGCCGTGGCCGTCCAGGCGCTGTGCCAGGAGGCCGGTGTCATCTTCATGGCCGGTCTTACCCACTCCAACGACACCACCGGCAAGGACCGCAAGGCCAACGGCTTCCGCCACTTCTTCAACTCCTACATGTCCGGTGCGGCGCTGGCACCTGTGCTGGCGGCCGAGTACGGCACCGACCGCAAGGCCTATCACCTCACAGCGGACTACAACTGGGGCTACACCACCGAGGAAGCCGTGCGCGCCTCCACCGAAGCTCTCGGCTGGGAAACCGTGAACGCGGTCAAGACGCCGCTGACGGCGACCGACTTCTCGGCCTACATCACGCCGGTCCTGCAGTCGGGGGCCGACACGCTGGTGCTCAACCACTACGGCGGCAACATGGTGAACTCGCTCACCAACGCGGTTCAGTTCGGCCTGCGCGACAAGCAGGTCAACGGCAAGGACTTCCAGATCGTCGTTCCGCTCTATTCGCGCCTGATGGCGCGTGGCGCCGGCGCCAACGTGAAGGGCATCTTCGGCTCGACCAACTGGCACTGGTCACTTCAGGACGAAGGTTCCAGGGCGTTCGTCAAGTCGTTCGGCGAAAAGTACGGCTTCCCGCCGAGCCAGGCGGCGCACACCACCTATGTGCAGACGCTTCTCTATGCCGACGCCGTGCAGCGCGCGGGCTCCTTCGCGCCCTGTGCCGTAGCCGAGGCGCTGGAAGACTACGAGTTCGACGGCCTGGGCAACGGCCCGACGCTTTATCGCGCCGACGATCACCAGTGCTTCAAGGACGTTCTGGTCGTGAAGGGCAAGGAGAACCCGCAATCCGAGTTCGACCTGCTCGAGATCGTCGAAGTGACCCCGGTGGAACAGGTCACCTATCCGCCGGATCACCCGCAGATGGGCGGTGCCGACGCGACGCTGGGCACCTGCAACAACGGCGCCTGATAGAGCGCCTTTTCACGGGGCGGGCCACCCTGGCCCGCCCCGACATCGCGCCGTCGCGGCGCCTTCCCAAAACTCCGTAGAGGCAGACCGATGGAAGCAATCATCCTGCAAATTCTCAATGGCCTGGACAAGGGCTCGGCCTATGCGCTGATCGCTCTCGGGCTGACCCTGATCTTCGGCACGCTGGGCGTTGTGAACTTCGCGCACGGCGCCCTTTTCATGATCGGCGCCTTCTGTGCGGTCACCCTCAGCCGCATCCTCACCGCGTCCCGCACGGTCATCGACGAGACCAAGACCGACTTCCTTGGCAATCCGCTGAAAGTGGACGTCCCGCATGTCTACGACTGGTTCGGGGAAGCGGCCGGCGCGACAATCATCGACTGGGCGGTCCCGCTTTCGATTCTCTTTGCCATTCCGGTCATGATGCTGATCGGCCTGATCATGGAACGCGGCCTGATCAAGCACTTCTACAGCCGCCCCCATGCCGACCAGATCCTCGTGACCTTTGGCCTTGCCATCGTCCTGCAGGAGATCATCAAGTATTTCTATGGCGCCAATCCGATCCCGACGCCGGCTCCGGATGCTTTCCGTGGATCGTTCGATTTCGGCGCCGCCCTTGGCTTTGATCCCAACGTCATCATCTATCCCTACTGGCGGCTGGTCTACTTCGCCTTCGCCGCGGTGATCATCGGAGCGGTCTTTGCCTTCCTCCAGTTCACCACCTTCGGCATGGTCGTCCGCGCCGGCATGGCGGACCGTGAAACCGTCGGACTGCTGGGCATCGACATCGACAAACGGTTCACCCTGATGTTCGGACTCGCCGCAGCGGTGGCGGGGCTTGCCGGTGTCATGTATGCGCCGATCAACTCGCCCAATTATCACATGGGCATGGATTTCCTGGTTCTCAGCTTCGTGGTTGTCGTCGTCGGAGGCATGGGCTCGCTGCCCGGTGCGGTCGCGGCGGGCTTCCTGCTGGGCATTCTCGAAAGCTTCGCGTCGATGGGCGCAGTGCTGGAGGTCCTGCCGGGCATCAACCAGATCATTATATACCTTGTGGCGATCATCATCCTGCTCACCCGTCCGCGGGGGCTGATGGGCCGCAAAGGCGTCATGGAGGAATAAACCATGCTCGGACTGAACAAGAAAGACCTCAAACTGCTGCTGATCGTGGCTGTCCTGGCCATCCTTGCGCCATTCATCCTGAACCCGTTCCCCGAAGACAGCGCGATGGCGCAATTCAACGCCGGGTATCCGGACCTGATGCAACGCTTCGTGATATTCGGCATCTTCGCCATCGGGTTCAACATCCTGTTCGGGCTGACCGGCTACCTCAGCTTCGGCCATGCAGCCTTCCTCGGGGTAGGGTCCTACGCGGCAATCTGGATGATGAAACTGCTGACCATGAATGTGATCCCGGCCATTATGCTGTCGGTCCTTTTCGCCGGTCTCTTCAGCCTGATCGTCGGGTGGATCTCACTGCGCCGATCCGGCATCTACTTCGCCATCCTGACGCTGGCCTTCGCGCAGATGTCCTATTCGCTGGCCTACTCGGTGCTGACACCTATCACCGGCGGAGAAACCGGCCTGCAGCCCAAGGTCACCGATCCGAGAATTCTCGACGGTACGCTGCCGCAGGGTGAAACGGCGCGGGCGAATATCTTCGGCTTGGAGATGAACTCCAGCTACGATCTCATTGTCGGCGGGTGGCTTTTCACCTTCAACGTGGGTTACTACATCGCGGCGATCGCCATGCTGGCAAGCTTCTACGTGGCGATCCGGATCTTCCGTTCACCCTTCGGCACCATGCTTCGCGCGGTGAAGTCGAACCAGACGCGCATGTACTACACCGGTCTCAACGCGAAGCCCTACACGCTGGCGGCCTTCGTGATCTCGGGCATGTATGCCGGCCTTGCCGGCGGGCTTCTGGTCGCGATGGACACGCAGGCGGGCGCCGAGCGGATGTTCTGGACCGCGTCCGGCGAGGTGGTGCTCATGACCATTCTTGGCGGCGCCGGCACGTTGATCGGCCCTGTACTGGGTGCGGGCCTGATCAAGTACATGGAGAACATCCTTTCCAAGATCAACAAGGACATCCTGCACCAGTGGTTCGCGTTCCTGCCCGACGGGCTCGAGGATTTCATCATCACGATCGTCTATCCCTTCATCGGGAAGGGCTGGCACCTGACACTGGGCCTGATCTTCATGGGCGTGGTCATCTTCCTGCCTGGCGGTCTGGTTGAAGGGGGACAACGCATCGCGCGTCTCTTCCGCGGCAAGAAGGCCAAGGAGAGCGACTCCGACAAGTCCACCCAATCCACCCCTGCGGAATAAGGAGAAGCACCGATGGGTATTCTCGAAGTCAAGAACGTCAACAAGCGCTTCGGCGGTCTGCAGGCCCTGGGTGACGTCAACCTCAGCGTCGAGGAGGGAAGCGTTCATGCAATCATCGGCCCCAACGGGGCTGGCAAGTCCACGCTCCTCAACTGCCTGATCGGCAAACTCATCCCCGATACCGGCAGCGTGATGTTCGATGGTCAGAGCGTTCTGGGGCGCAAACCCTACGAGATCAACCAGATGGGTATCTCCCGCGTATTCCAGACGCCGGAAATATTCGGGGATCTCACGGTTCTGGAAAACATGATGATCCCGATCTTCGCCAAGCGTGACGGCGCATTCCGGATGCATGCCATCGAAAGCACGGAAAGGGAATCCGGGATCATTGAACAGGCCGAACAGATGCTGGAAAGCCTGAACTTGGCCGATCAGCGGCACAACCATTCGGCATCGATGTCGCGCGGCAACAAGCGCCGGCTCGAGATCGGGATGTGCCTTGCCCAGAACCCGCGTCTTCTGCTGCTGGACGAGCCGACCGCGGGGATGGCGCGCGCCGATACCAACAATACAATCGACCTTCTGAAGCAGATCAGCGACGATCGCGATATTACCATAGCGATCATCGAGCACGACATGCATGTCGTGTTCAGCCTTGCCAACCGGATCACGGTTCTGGCGCAGGGCACACCGCTGGTCGAGGATACACCCGACAAGATCAAGGGTCATCCGAAGGTGCGCGAGGCTTACCTCGGCGAAAGTGCCTGACACGGTTCCGCCGGTTCATCGGGCAAGCGCCCGGAAAACGGCGCCACTAAAAGAGGTCCCGGCGCATGAACGGGACGGGAGAGAGAAAAATGAACGTCAAACCGGACTTCTCGAAAGGCAAGAACGTTGCCGAAACAGCCCCGGCCTTCCTGTCGGTCTGGGAACTGCAGGCCTATTACGGCGAGAGTTACATCGTGCAGGGTATCAGTTTCAACGTCCACGAAGGCGAGATCCTCGCACTCCTGGGCCGCAATGGCGCAGGCAAGACGACCACATTGCGTGCCATCGCGCGCATGGACAATCCGCAAGTGATGCACGGTGAGATCTGGCTCGACCACAAGCCGCTTCACAGGATGAAAAGTCATCAGGCCTCGGTCGCCGGTATCGGGTTGGTGCCCGAAGACCGTTGCATCATTCCCGGGCTGACCGTCGAGGAAAACCTGCAACTTGCACAGATCGCCCCCCCGATGGGCTGGTCACTCGAACGCATCTACGAGCTCTTTCCGCGTCTCGCGGAACGCCGCAAGCAGGAAGGCGTCACGCTTTCTGGCGGAGAACAGCAAATGCTTGCCGTGGCCAGGGCGCTTGCGCGGGACATCAAGGTTCTGCTGCTTGATGAGCCCTACGAGGGGCTTGCGCCTGTCATCGTGGACGAGATCGAGAAGACGCTTCGAGTGATCAAGGAACAGGGAATTACCACCGTCATCGTGGAACAGAATGCTGTTCGCGCGCTCGAGCTGGCAGACCGCTCGGTCATCCTCGATACCGGCGGCATCGTCTTCGACGGAACTGCCAACGAGGTGCTCGAGAACGAGGAACTGCGCTCCGAATACCTCGCGATCTGAACCGCATGGCCTGACCAGACCCGCAGTTGCGTGATCAGGGTCAGGCTCCTACCCTGCGACCGCACAAACACGAACAGAGGCCAGAAATGTCCGACAATACCTATCCGCCATCCGATGAATTCGCCGCCAACGCACATGTCGATGCGGCCACGTACAGGAAGATGTACGCCGCGTCGATCAACGATCCCGAAGCCTTCTGGGCCGAGGAGGGCAAGCGCATCGACTGGATCAAGCCCTACTCGCGGGTCAAGGACGTGAATTTCGACTTCGGCAACGTGTCGATCAAGTGGTTCGAGGACGGAACCCTGAATGTCGCGGCCAATTGTATCGACCGCCACCTGAAGGACCGCGCCGATCAGACGGCCATTATCTGGGAGCCGGACGACCCCTCCGACCCGGGCATGCATATCACCTACAGGCAGCTTCACGAGAATACCTGTCGCATGGCCAATGTCCTCAAGGGGATGGGCGTGGGCAAGGGGGACCGCGTGGTGCTGTATCTGCCGATGATCCCCGAGGCCGCCTATGCCATGCTGGCCTGTGCACGTATCGGGGCCATCCATTCGATCGTCTTCGCCGGGTTTTCACCGGATGCCTTGGGGGCCCGGATAAACGGGTGCGACGCCAAAGTCGTCATCACCGCTGACGAGGCGCCGCGCGGGGGGCGCAAGACAGCGCTCAAGAGCAACACCGATCAGGCCCTTCTTCACGTCGATCACGAGTGCAAATGCCTGGTGGTCAAGCATACGGGTGGACAGACCACCTGGACCGGGAACGATCACGACTACAATGCGCTCGCTGCCGAGGCGTCCGCGGAATGCGATCCCGAGGAGATGGGCGCCGAGGATCCACTGTTCATTCTCTATACCTCAGGGTCGACCGGGCAGCCCAAGGGCGTTGTCCACACGTCCGGCGGCTACCTTGTCTACGCGGCGATGACCCACAAGCTGACCTTCGATTACCATGACGGTGACGTCTTCTGGTGCACTGCGGATGTGGGCTGGGTAACCGGGCATAGCTACATCGTCTACGGGCCGCTCGCCAACGGCGCCACCACGCTGATGTTCGAGGGCGTGCCGACGTACCCGGATGCAGGACGTTTCTGGGCTGTTTGCGAAAAGCACAAGGTCAACCAGTTCTATACCGCGCCCACGGCCATCCGTGCGCTGATGGGGCAAGGTGATGAATACGTGACCAGATACGACCTGAGCGACATCAAGGTGCTCGGCACCGTGGGCGAGCCGATCAACCCCGAAGCCTGGAACTGGTACAACGATGTTGTCGGCAAGGGCCGCGCGCCCATCGTCGATACCTGGTGGCAGACGGAAACCGGCGGGCATCTCCTCACGCCGCTCCCGGGGGCAACCGCGACAAAGCCCGGCTCCGCTACCAACCCGTTCTTCGGCGTCCAGCCTGCCGTTCTCGAAACCGAGAGCGGACAGGAAATCGAGACCACGGAGGCCGAGGGCGTGCTGGTGCTCAAGGACAGCTGGCCGGGCCAGATGCGCACCGTCTGGGGCGATCATGCACGTTTCGAGTCGACCTATTTCCAGCAATACAAGGGCTACTATTTTTCCGGTGACGGCTGTCGCCGGGATGCAGACGGCTATTACTGGATCACCGGGCGCGTCGATGATGTGATCAACGTCTCGGGACACCGGATGGGTACGGCGGAGGTGGAAAGCGCCCTGGTCGCTCATGCCAAAGTGGCCGAGGCTGCCGTGGTGGGGTACCCGCACGACATCAAGGGTCAGGGAATCTATGCCTACGTGACACTGATGAACGACGTCGAGCCCTCCGAAGAGTTGCGCAAGGAACTTGAAAAATGGGTCCGCACCGAGATCGGACCGATCGCCAAACCCGACCTGATCCAGTGGGCGCCCGGCCTGCCCAAGACGCGCTCGGGCAAGATCATGCGCCGTATTCTGCGAAAGATCGCCGAGAACGACTACGGAAGCCTTGGCGACACCTCGACACTCGCCGATCCGGGCGTTGTGGACGAATTGATCGAGAACCGCATGAATCACGGCTGATCGCGACTGGCCACGTCAGTCTTGCCACGGCTGAACAAGGCCGACCTGTCCGGTCGGCCTTTTTTATTTTGAAGTCGCGTACAAGGACATTGCCCGGAATGGTTACGCCGCGGGAAAGGCGGATGCGCGCCTGTCAGCCGCGGCCGCGATAGGGTGGTACACCCTGATCGGGAATCCAGACGCCTTCGGGCATCGGGCCGGTCTGGTAAAAGACGTCGATCGGGATACCGCCACGCGGATACCAGTAACCTCCAATCCGCAGCCATGCAGGTTTCAGAAAATCCGCCAGCCGGCGGGCGATTGTAATGGTGCAGTCCTCGTGGAAGGCGCCATGATTGCGAAAAGCGCCAAGAAACAGCTTGAGCGACTTGGATTCGATCAGCCAGTCGCCCGGCACGTAATCAATGACCAGATGGGCGAAATCGGGCTGCCCGGTCATCGGGCAGAGCGAAGTGAACTCGGGCGCGATGAACCGGACATTGTAAGCCACGTCCGCCTGCGGGTTCGGAACGCGTTCCAGCTCGGCCTCATCGGGGCTTTGCGGAATCCGCGACTCTCCACCCAACTGCTTGAGGTTACTGTAAATATTTTCTTCACTCATGCTTTCCTCCGTTCATACCCCACGCTTGTTGCCCCACAGCATGACGTGAAGCTGCGGCAGCACGCGGGCCTCGAACCAACGATCGCCGATCACACGCTCGACCAGCCATCGCATGCGCGCATCCACACCGTCCTGATCCACCGTCGCGGCATCGTCCTCCGGGGGCGGTGGCGTGTGGTTGCCGGGCTGAAGGTAGACCGGCAATTGCGGATGGCGGGCAGAAACTTCCCGCGCATAGGCGTAGTCGGCCTCGTCGAACACCACGATCTTGAGAACTGTTTGCGCCCCTTGTGCCGCATCCACGCAACCTCTGAGCAACGCCCAGTCGGTGTCCATCCCGCTTGACGGCGGCTTGGGGCTGAGCACCAGCATGTCGAGATCCGCAAACCAGTCCCGCGCGACTGTCCCCTGGGTTTCCAGAGCGAAGCGGTAACCACGCGCGCGGCCCATCCCGATCAGACGCCCCAGCGGCTGGATCGCCGGGTTCCCCCCGGAGAGCGATACCATCAGGGGCTGTGCGCCGGAAAGAGCCTCGATCCTGGTCAAAACCTCGGACGCCGACATCGCTGCCCAAGTGTCGCGGTAGGAGCTGTCGACAGCGTGCAGGCTGTCGCACCAACTGCAACGGAAATCGCATCCTCCGGTGCGCACGAAAACCGTCGGCACCCCGATCAACGCGCCTTCACCCTGAATCGTCGGCCCGAACACTTCGGCGACACGGATCGTTCCTTCGCTGGTCACGGACGGTATTCCGCCCATGTCTTCGGCGTTTCGCTGACCCGAACCGCCGACACCTCGGGCCATCGGGCGCGCGCCCAGTCGAAGAAATACTTTGCCAGACGCTCGGCTGTCACCATGTCGTCGCCCAGCACATCATTCAGGTGCCGGTGGTCCAGCTCATCGTCAATATGACGTTTGAACGCGGCGAGGTCGAGGTAATCACGAACGAAACCGTGTTCGTTCAGCGCGTCACCGCGCAACTCCAGAACCACGATGTAATTGTGCCCGTGCAAGCGCGCACACTGGTGCTCGGGCGGCAGGCCATGAAGCTGATGCGAGGCCGAAAAATGGAATTCCTTGGTAATCGTGAACATCACGCGTCCGCCTTTCCGGTGACACCGCGCCAAAAATCGGGATCCGCATACTCGGTGGGATCGGGCAGGCCGGCAAGGTCGAACGCTTCGCGCCGTTCAACGCAGGTGCCACAACGCCCGCAATGGATGGCCCCGCCCTTGTAGCACGACCAGGTCCGCGCAAACGGCACTCCGTTCCGCGCCCCGTCCGTGACGATATCAGCCTTGGAAACATCCACATAGGGCGTATACAATCGTGGTTGGGTCAACCCGTCCAGCGCCCTGTCCTGCATCGTCTGGAAGGCGTCGATGAAAGCGGGGCGGCAATCGGGATAAATGAAGTGATCGCCACCATGCACGGCCGCGCCGACGGCCCCGGCTTCCTGCGCCGCGGCGATGCCGAAAGCGATGGCCAACATGATCGCATTGCGGTTGGGCACCACGGTGGCCTTCATGCTTTCCTCTTCGTAATGCCCGTCGGGCACATCCCGGTCATCGGTCAGGGCCGAGCCGCTCAGCGCCCTTCCAACACCGCTGATATCGACGATCTCGTGAGTCACGCCCAGCCTGCGCGCGCAATCGGCGGCGAAATCAAGTTCCTTGCGATGCCGCTGTCCGTAATCGAATGAGAGGAGCGCCTGCAGGCGCTGTTCAGCCGCGACCTTGTGGGCCAGCGACACCGAATCAAGCCCGCCGGAGCAGATGACGATGGTATCCATAACTGAGTCCTTGTTTTGAGCGGGTAGGCTGCGACCGCTGGGCAGGCATCTAGAGGTTTTACCCCACAGAAACAAGGTATGGTTTGCCAACGGTGCTCATTGACCTTTGGTTTCGGCAGTTGCGGCTGTTACCGGATCATTGGCCGATGCCGCGCGGGTGCCTTGGATGGAGACCGTCGGAATGGATGCTCGCGGATGAAGCGCCCCCCGGAACCGTCGGCTTTCCCAGTTCGGTCACGTAGCGTACCGTGGGAAACTCGGCGACGCCCCTTGCTCGGGATACCCTCCGACCTCCGATTCCTTGAAAGTGCCTTGCGCCGGATCGGAGTCACCCGCCCCAGGGCGGACGCGTGACCCTCTTCGGACCGTTTCCGATTGCAAGCAACACGTTATAGGGATTGACTCCGGGGCACTTCGCCTTCGCCTCCAGCATGTCCTGCGCCGTCATTCCGGCGCGTTCTGGAAGCAGCGCACCGGTGAACGACTGCGCGGGCACCAAGGCCACCGGCAGCGCCACAAGCCTGAGTTGTTTCAAATGGCCCGTCCGTGGGCATCCGATCGCACATCCTGAACATGCATGGGCGTACCGGGGACAAGTCTCGCGGGTTCCGTGCCCATTCTCGCCGGCGATCCGCAAGACGGGGTCAGCCCCGGATGCACCGCGAGCCCGAATCTCCGCGCAATTTGCTTGGACCGGCGCAGAGGGCGCGTCATAACGGGGCATGGATATCGGAACGCTCGCCTTCGATCACGCGCCGGTCGGGCTGGCCGTGCTCGAACACCGGATCATCCGCGTCTGCAACCGGCAATTCGCCGCAATCTTCGGCGGGGAACCGGCGGACTATGCTGGGGTACCGCTGGCGCGGTTCTACCCCTCGATCGAGGATTACCGCCGGATCGGCTCGGACGCGCTCG
>Ga0102929_1000434_pt1 | contig 24272 bp, 20 predicted proteins | sample SalPonR1_B_D2_MG_FD_78510 | JGI IMG/M metagenome (GOLD analysis project Ga0102929, IMG submission 78510) | Salt pond soil microbial communities from South San Francisco under conditions of wetland restoration - Salt Pond MetaG R1_B_D2_MG | ecosystem: Environmental > Aquatic > Marine > Intertidal... | reverse complement strand
TTTTCACGCTTAATCCACCCAGGGTGACTCCCTGGTAGATTTTTACTCCATTACCTATTTCCGTGGTTTCCCCAATGACTATTCCCGTCCCATGATCAATACAAAAGCTATGTCCGATTTTTGCCCCGGGATGAATGTCTATACCTGTCAACGCATGGGCATGTTCGGTGAGAATTCGAGGAAGGTAAGGGACTTCTAAACCATGCAGCAGATGCGCTACCCGGTATATAGCTATGGCATAAAAACCGGGATAAGTACCTACTACCTCTGCCAAATTTACGGCAGCAGGGTCTCCGGCCAGAATAGCTTTTGCATCGTCGATGCAGGAATTGCGTAGTTCTTCCAATGTATTGAAGAGGGAGGCGCAAATCGATGGTGCTTTTTCATGGTCACAGGCTTCTATATGTGAGAGAATACCTTCAAACTCTTCCCGTATGGCCTTTAATTCTTTTTCTACTTCATCTATCGTTTTAAGGTTTTTCTCACATCTGATAGGAAATAAGAATCCTAACAAACGATCTATAAAGTGCCTGACACTTTCTGTAGAAGGGAGCTCAGAAGCCTGTTTATGTGCCTCTAAAATATCCTGGAGGAATGTATTTTTCATAATCGCTTAGTCTTCTGCAAACTGCAGGAGAAACTTATTCTTTTTGCCATTTTCTACCATGAGGTATTTTCCGTGTAGCCAATCTTCTGATTTCAATTGGAGCTCGTGGTTCTTCACTTTTTCTTTATTAATAGAAAGCGCATTATTTTTGATGGCCCTTCTCAAATCACCATTAGATTTGAAAATTCCTTCTTCTCCTACCAATATACGCACAATGGGGCCCTCTATATTGTTCACGGTATACCCAGGGATTTCAGTGCCTACCATGTTCAGACTTTCTTTGGAGAGCGAATTCAGTAAGTCGGTCCCCGCCTTTTTGTTAAACAGCAATTCACTGACACTCTTTACTTGCTCGAACGCTTCGTCACCGTGTATTCTACGGGTCAATTCTTCTGCAAGCATGCCCTTAAGTAAACGAGGATCATTGCTGTAAGTTTTTTCTAAAGATAGAATGTCTTCTTTTGATTTCAGGGTAAGATACCTTGTTACAACCGGAAGATCTGCATCTGAAGTATTGAGCCAAAACTGGTAAAATTGATATGGGCTTGTCATTTCCGGATCGAGCCAAATATTGCCTTCAGTACTTTTACCAAATTTGCTTCCATCTGACTTTGTCAGTAATGGGGTTGTGATGGCATGCGCTTCCCCGTCAGGCAAATTTCTACGGATAAATTCAATGCCCGAGGTGATATTGCCCCATTGGTCCGAACCACCCATTTGAAAATGACAGTCATATTTCTGATGCAGGCATTGGAAATCATAAGCCTGAAGTAGTTGGTAACTAAATTCCGTGAAGGAGATTCCTGTTTCCAATCTATTTTTGACAGACTCCTTGCCCATCATGTAATTTACGGTGAGTGTTTTTCCGACATTTCGCAGAAATTCCAGGACATTCATGTCTTCGTAAAATTCCATATTGTTGACTAGCAGCGCACCTGTTTTGGGGTCCTCAAAATCTAAGAAGCCCCGAACCTGTTCTGTTTGCCGGGCCAGGTTGGCATCGAGCTCTTCCCTCGTTTTTAATGTTCGCTCGGCATCTTTTCCACTCGGATCCCCAATGCTGCCGGTGGCTCCTCCCATTAAGATGACCGGTTGGTGACCGGAGAGTTGCCATAATTTCAGAATCATGATTTGAATATAATTACCGATGGTCAGCGAAGGTGCAGTAGGATCAAATCCTATATATCCCCTGCGAGGTTTCGTAGTCAAGGCTTTCTCCACACCAGGAGTGTGGTTTTGAAGCATATTTCGCCATTTCAATTCATCCAAAAAGTTCAATTCCATAACCGTTTAATATGAGAGTCAAATTTAGCGTTATTAGAACAAAAACTGATTTTTGCACTACCTTTATTTGAATGAGCTTGAGTACTAATCGCGGCAATAAATCCTTTGTTCAATTTATGCGCCACCGGATAGGTGGGGTCAAGCGTAGCAGAATTTCCCTGGTTATTAACATCGCTGTATGGAGCATGGGCTTGAGTTTTGCTGCTCTAATTGTCGCTTCCAGCGTCATTAGGGGATTCAAAGAGGAGATTTCGAAGAAGATATTTGACTTTTGGGGACACATCCACATTACGAGTTCAAATATCTACCAAAATTTTGAGTCTGATCCTATTCGACTGGATCGAAGCCTTATGAACGAGATTGCTTCAACAACGCAATATCAGGCGGAAATCATCGATGACAGAGGAGAACTCGTCAAGGGAGACAAGGAAAATGTAACGGTTGAGCGCGTAACACCTTTTATTACTTTGCCTGTGCTCATGGAATCCTCCGGCGAAATGGAGGGTATTTTTTTAAAGGCCCTGGAAGGTTCAGCAGCATGGAAAAAGGATTACCAACCCTATTTGTTGCAGGGTAGTTTCGATTCGCTTCAAAGCAACCCGGAAGCCTTGATAGTTTCTGAGACCACCTCTAGGCGCCTCGGATTGTCCAAAGGAGACTTGTGCCTTGTGCACTGGATCAGCAGAGGTAAGCAGAAAACCAAAAGACTTCGCATTCAAGGTATTTATAAAACAGGACTAATTGAATACGACAAATCATTTGCCCTGAGCTCAATGCTTCTTCTCCAGGATCTTCAATCTTGGGATCAGGAGCAAATTACGGGCTATGAGATCAGTATTGATGATCCGAATAAAGCCGAAAGCTTTAATAACTATATTTTTTACCAAATTTTGCCGCTTGATTGGTTTTCCAGTAGTGTCATACAGCGCTTCCGCAATATTTTTCAATGGCTCCAATTACAGGGCCAAAATGAAATCGTGCTAATCTTTTTATTGAGTGTTGTAGTATTGAGCAACCTGGGTACCATTTTTCTCATACTGATCATCGATCGCATCAAAATGATCGGCGTACTCAAAGCTTTGGGGGCCCGAAGTAGCTCAGTGCGCAACATTTTTATTCATCTCGGTTTGAGGGTTATTCTCAAATCACTTCTTATCGGAAATACAATAGGTCTTTCTATTTGCCTTATACAGAAGTATTTCCATGTTCTGAAACTCTCCGAAGATGATTATTATCTCAGTTACGCTCCCGTTCAAATCAATTTAAGCTATTTATTGTTAATGAACGTGGGAGCCGTAATTGTCTCACTCTTATTTATGTTGGTTCCCTCTTTGTTCATTGCCAGGGTGAGACCTTTGAGAACGATTAGATTTGATTAATGCACTTTTTTAAAATACACGTCAACGAGTTGGGGGCCATTTATCCATATCGGCGCATTGGCATCCGATCAGCCTACAGCGGGTTGTGGTGGTTGTTTGAGAAATTAACGCTTCTTTTAGGCTTAATTCGATTGGATGCTCTGTATTGTCGTGCCATTGACCTTCTTCCTGGTGTGAGAAAGCTATCGCCTGATGAAAGGAGGTTAGCGGCGACCATTTTCAGGGGGTCTTTGCCACTAGACAAAATTAGAATACGTGAGGGTACGAACTGGGGTACGGATCGGGGTAGAATTGTCTACTGCAGTTTTTACATCATCAATAGCTATCACATGTTGGACAGACAAACACTCATACATGAGTTGGTACACGTCTGGCAATACAGAAAGTATGGAGTGAGCTACATTCCAAGAGCCCTGGCAGCCCAATTGACGACAGAGGGCTATGACTATGGAGGCTTACCGACTATGCGAAAATTGATAGCGGATGAAGTAGCATTAAAAGATTTGAACTATGAACAGCAGGCAAGCCTGATTGAAGATTTCTATGCACATCTTTACCTTAATAAGAAGATGCTACAGGGTATTGGCTCAGGAGAATTATGGGAAATGGATAAAGTACTTCACAAGTTTTTACTGGACATTCAATACCAGGAAAATGAATTCCCAGAGTCGATTTGATAGACTTTCCTCGTTTAATCATATTGTTTCCGAATAATTGATTGTATTTTCGCTCACTGAAGGGCCATTATGATCAAGTATTATCACATTGAGGGCACGCGAGTGGAATTGCTGGAGAAAAGACAGCACGGTTGTTGGGTGAATATCTCTACACCCTACAGTAATGAAGAACTCAAACATTTATCTGAGGAACTCCATATTCCTATCGACTTCCTTACAGATTCGCTCGATATCAATGAGCGCTCTCGGTATGAACTTGAAGAAGGGGTGACACTGATTGTAATCAACACGCCTCATGTCAATGAGATAGATCCCGAAAATGAAGCGCTTTATATTACTGTTCCCATCGGTATTGTTATTACAGAGGATCATCTGGTCACCATTACAGCTTATGAGAACCCTATTATTCAAAATATTCTGAGTGGTAAAATAAAAAGGATAGACACAGAAGATCATGCCTTTTTTGTCCTGCGTCTTTTCGAACAGACAGTGCTTTCTTATACACATTCCCTTAAGAAACTCAATCTCAAAAGAAATCTGATTGAGAAAGAATTAAATGATCACGGCAAAAGCAAAGAGCTCATCGGTTTGTTGAGTATCGAGAAATCATTGGTCTACTTTGTCAATAGCCTGACCTCGAATGAATTGTTGAAAATGAAAATCAAGAGGACTGATCTGCTTCGAATCAGGCACAATGAAGAGCTGAGTGATTTGTTGGAAGATGTTATTATTGACAATAGCCAGGCTTTGGAAATGGCGAATGTGTATACCAACATTCTTAGAAGCACGATGCAAGCTTATGCCTCTATCATATCTAATAATATTAATGCTGTGATGCAGCGCTTAACCCTCATCACGATCATGCTTTCTGTACCAACATTGGTTGCAAGTATATTTGGGATGAACGTACCTAACGGTATGGAAACCAACCATTACGCCATCTTCTTTATTATCAGTTTTTCCATAGTCTTAAGTCTACTATTGGCCCTCTTTTTCCATAAAAAGCGTTTGTTCTGAAAAAGTTGTAAATCCTTGTAAATTAAAGCTTTACAGTTATTAACATCTGTTAATAAGTATATTTTCATTCACCTTTTATTCCTCTTAGTTTTGTACCCGTTGAAAAGGATAAGATCGCTTCATGTGACTTTAATGCATTGAGAAAACAAAGTCAGAAGTTATCTCCTCAAAAACTACAGCAAAACCGGCAGGCAGATCATTCTGCGTGCCTACGGCATTTTTTTTCGTCCTGTCACATAGACAGATTGAAATTATTTGTTATACATTTGCAACAAATTGTTTTATTAAATTAAAAAAATTAAGTCGCATGAGTCAACACAAAGAACCACTCTTATCAGATAATCCCAATAGGTTTGTGATTTTTCCCATACAGCATGATGATATTTGGAAATTTTACAAGACTGCTGAAGCCAGTTTTTGGACGGCAGAAGAAATAGAACTTAATCAGGATCTCACCGATTGGAAAGAAAAGCTCAATGATGATGAGCGTCATTTCATTAAACATGTCCTTGCATTTTTTGCCGCTAGTGATGGCATTGTTAATGAAAATCTCGCAGAGCATTTTGTTAACGAAGTACAATATACCGAGGCTAAATTCTTCTACGGTTTTCAGATTATGATGGAGAATATCCATTCAGAAACTTACAGTCTCTTGATTGATACCTACATCCAGGATAATAAGGAGAAGGACTTTCTATTCAATGCAATTGAAAACCTGGACTGTGTTAAGAAAAAAGCGGATTGGGCTTTGAAGTGGATTGATGAAGGCAATTTCTACGAAAGGCTGATTGCTTTCGCTGCTGTTGAGGGTATCTTCTTTTCAGGGTCTTTCTGTGCTATCTTCTGGTTGAAGAAACGCGGTTTGATGCCAGGCTTGACTTTCTCCAATGAACTTATCTCAAGGGATGAAGGAATGCACTGTGATTTTGCATGCCTGCTCTACAACAATCACTTGAAGAACAAAATGCCGGCAGATAAATTGACAAAAATCATTACTGATGCGGTAGATATCGAAAAAGAATTCATTTCTGAGGCCCTTCCGGTAAGACTTATTGGAATGAACGCCGAAGAAATGTGTCAATACATAGAATTTGTAGCAGACCGACTCCTTGTGGCTCTGGAATTGGACAAAGTCTACAATGTTAAGAATCCTTTTCCATGGATGGACATGATATCCCTTCAAGGCAAAACGAATTTCTTCGAGAAGAGAGTAGGGGACTATCAGAAATCCGGTGTATTAGCGGATAGAGGCAGTCAGAAATTTAGCCTCGAAGAGGAATTTTAATCCATTGTCTAACCTTTTAAAAGACTTATGATGAAAGTACAAAAACGAAGCGGGAAACTAGAAAATGTCAGTTTCGATAAAATTACCGCCAGAGTAAAAAAACTATGTTACGAACTGAATTCTGAGTTTGTAGATCCCATAGAAATTGCCAAGAAAGTCATCCAGGGGTTGTACGATGGTGTCACCACCGTAGAGCTGGATCATCTGGCTGCTGAGACAGCTGCTACGATGAGCACGCAGCACCCAGATTATTCTCTCCTGGCTGCCAGAATTGAGATTTCCAACCTCCATAAGAATACCAACAAGTCATTTTCGGAGACCATGGAGGTGCTCTACAATTATATCGACCCAAAAACCGGGGAGAATGCAGGATTAATTTCAGAAGAAACCGTTGAGGTTATTCGCAAGAATAAGGACAAACTTGATAGCGTCATTATTTACGACCGCGACTACAGCTTCGATTACTTTGGATTCAAGACCCTCGAGCGGTCTTATCTGCTTAGAGCAAAAGGAAAAGTGGTTGAGCGACCGCAACATTTGTTGATGAGAACGGCCATTGGTATTCATGGGGAAGATATAGAATCAGCCATCGAGACCTATCATCTGATGTCTGAAAAATGGTTCATCCATGCGACCCCCACTTTATTTAATGCGGGTACGCCGAAACCACAGATGTCTTCTTGTTTCCTTTTGAGCATGACCGACGATAGTATCAGTGGTATTTTTGAAACACTTTCCCGTTGTGCAAAGATTTCTCAATCAGCAGGAGGAATTGGTCTAAGCATTCACAATGTTAGAGCACAAGGCAGTTATATTAAAGGGACAGGAGGTACATCCAATGGTATCATACCTATGTTGAAGGTGTACAATGATACCGCCAGATATGTAGATCAAGGCGGAGGAAAGCGAAAAGGAGCTTTCGCTATTTATATGGAACCTTGGCACAGTGACGTCTTCGAGTTTCTTGACTTGAGAAAGAATCACGGTAAGGAAGAGCTCAGAGCTCGGGACTTATTCTACGCTATGTGGATTCCCGATCTTTTCATGCAACGCGTCAAAGAGGACGGCATGTGGAGCTTGTTCTGCCCTAATGAAGCTCCGGGCCTTTACGACTGTCATAGCGGAGAGTTTGAGGCTTTATACCACAAGTACGAGGAGGAGGGTCGCTACCGTAAGCAGGTTAAAGCACAAGAACTGTGGTTTGCCATCCTGGAATCTCAAATAGAGACGGGAACACCGTATTTGCTTTATAAAGATGCGGCCAACAGAAAGTCGAATCAGCAGAATCTTGGGACCATCAGGTCATCTAACTTATGCACAGAGATCATTGAATATACCTCTCCGGATGAGGTGGCGGTTTGTAACCTGGCTTCGCTTGCGCTGCCAAAGTACGTCAATGAAGACAAAAGCTTTAATTACGACAGGTTGTATGATGTAGCCCGGGTGGTGACGCGTAATTTGAATAAAATCATCGATAAGAACTACTATCCAGTTAAAGAGGCTGAGAATAGCAATATGAGACACCGTCCAATAGGTATTGGTGTCCAGGGATTGGCTGATGTGTTTTTGCAAATGCGCTTACCTTTTGATAGCGATGAAGCCAAGGAGGTCAATAGAAACATTTTTGAGACGATTTACTTTGCTTCCCTGACCGAGTCTTGTGCTTTAGCAGAGAAAGAAGGAGCTTATTCCAGCTTTGAAGGGTCGCCGGCGAGTAAAGGTATCCTGCAATACGATATGTGGGACGTCAAACCATCCGACAGGTGGAACTGGAGTGAATTAAAGGATAAAATCAAATCAAATGGGTTGAGAAACAGCCTTTTACTTGCTCCAATGCCAACTGCCTCGACTTCTCAGATCCTGGGTAACAATGAATGCTTCGAGCCATATACGGCCAACATTTATACAAGAAGGACGCTTAGTGGTGAGTTCGTCGTAGTCAATAAGCATTTGTTGAAAGATCTCATCGGCCTTGATTTGTGGAATGATGATATGAAGCAGACCTTGATGGCAAACAACGGATCAGTGCAGGATATTCCTGAAATACCACAGCATATCAAGGATTTGTACAAGACAGCATACGAGCTTAGTCAGAAAACAATTATTGATATGAGTGCCGACCGGGGAGCATTTATCTGTCAAAGTCAAAGTCTGAACTTGTTTATAACAGATCCTTCATTCGGTAAGATGACCAGCATGCATTTTTACGCTTGGGAGAAAGGTCTGAAAACGGGTATGTATTATCTCAGAACCAAGGCCGCTACTGATCCGATCAAATTTACCGTGGATTCCAAATTCCAGAATAGCCGAGTGGCCTCTAGAAAGAAAGTGGTTGGAAACCAAATTTTAAATGCTGAAGATCAACAAGATCAGAACTCAGAGGAGGCATGTAGTCTTGATGATCCTGATTGCTTGATGTGTAGTGGCTGATTAGAGTTAAGTCGACCCCAATAATAGCCTAAAGGCGTAGAGCAGAAAGTGAAATATTCATTTCTAACAATGATTATAGGCACTCCAAAGCTTTACGCCTTTTTATGTTTTATTGATAAGTGACGATGCCAGGAGGGGCATTTTCTCAGCTGCTGTACCTCTCCATAAATGCCAACGACTACCACGGCCCTGTATGTCTTCATTTGGATTTGGATCGATGTAGTGAATTTGGCAATTTGAGGAGCAATAATGAATCAATCCTGCAGCAGGGTAGACCAATAAAGAGGTCCCGACGACAATCAGGAGGTCTGCTTTGGAAACCAGGCGAACAGCCTCGTCCATAGCAGGTACAGCCTCACCAAACCATACCACATGAGGTCTTAACTGTGCCCCATCCTCCGCGAGGTCTCCCAAATGGATGTCTTTTTTCCAGGGTACGATTAAGTTTTGATTTTTTTCGCTTCTGGCTTTGAATAGTTCTCCATGGAGATGTAATACATGCGAAGAACCGGCTCGCTCGTGTAAATCATCCACGTTTTGCGTTATTATGCTGACCCGAAATGCTTTTTCCAAATCTACAAGTGATGAGTGCGCGGCATTTGGCTCAACAGTCAACAATTGCGCTCTACGTTCATTGTAAAATCTCAGAACAGTTGATTTGTCCTTCTGCCAGGCTTGTGGCGTGGCCACTTCTTCTACAGCATGACCCTCCCACAGACCATCTGCGTCACGGAACGTCTTAAGACCTGAATCTGCAGATATGCCTGCCCCACTGAAAACAACTATCTTGCGCATCAATCAATACTTTTATATGAACAATACCCCAGAGAGCGGGCCTTTGAACGAGCTCAAAGTTATTGAATTATCAAATGCCTTAGCGGGACCTTCAGCGGCTATGTTTTTTGCAGAGATGGGTGCAACGGTGAGAAAGTATGAAAACAAGAGGACAGGTGGAGATATCACCAGAAAATGGCGTAAACCTGATGAGTCTGGATCAATTTCCAGTTATTATGCTTCTGTGAACTACGGAAAGGAAGTGGTTTTAGTAGATCTTGAGCAAGAAGAGGATTTTGACCTATTATGGAAGGACCTGGAACATACCGATTTAGTAATCAGCAATTTCAAACCGGGCAGTGCTGAGAAATTGGGATTGGGATACGAAAAACTCCAAACGGCATTTCCAGCGCTTATCATCATTCATCTCGTGGGCTATGATCAACATACTTCTCGACCTGCTTTTGACCTGGCGATCCAAGCAGAAACAGGATACATGTATCTCAATAGGCAGCCTGAAGAACAGCCCATGAAATTTCCATTTGCTTTTACGGACGTGATGGCAGGATATCAAATTCGCTCCGCTGCATTACTGGCGCTTTATCAAAGAGAAAAGAACGGAAAGGGAAATTATATTACAGTTTCTCTTTATCAAACCGGTATTGCCGGACTGATCAACCAGGCCTCTTATTACCTGATGACTGGTATGCAGCCGGAGCCTCTGGGATCTTTGCATCCGACCATTGCACCCTATGGAGAAATATTTAAGAGTGCTGATGAGAAAATTTTCACGATTGCCATTGGCACAGACGATCAATTCAATGCGATTATTGATGCTTTAGAAATGCCAGAAGGCTACAATCACAATCAGTTTACCTCAAACGTTCTTAGGGTAAAAAACAGAGAATTGTTATATGGCTATTTGTCGTATAGCTTTAAATTACTAAATTGGAATGCTTTGGAAAAGCAGTTTTTGCGTAAAAATGTTCCTTTTGGCCTTGTAGCAAATATGAGTGAAGTGTTTCATCATGAATTGGCGAAACAAATGATAAGGGAATCTGATGGTCCAGAAGGTAAAATTAAAACAGTTAGCACTGTAGCATTCAAGGTAAAGGAATAATTTATTTTTATGAAGTCAAATACATTCAAAAAGATTTTTCTCGCTCTTTTTGCATTTGCATTGAGTGCCCTCTGCACTGAAGTGTCCGCCACCCATATTATTGGAGGGGAACTGCACTATGAGTGTCTAGGAGGAAATGGTCAATACCGGGTGTTCATTACTATTTACAGAGATTGTGATAATGGTATTGCTGATTTCGATGATCCACTTTTCTTGGGTATTTTTGATGAGGATACCACTCAAATGGAATTTCAATTGCCCTTAGGACAAAGAGATACCCTTACACCTATTGTTGCCGATTCTTGTTTGATTCCGCCTAATATTTGTGTAGAAACTACGGAATATGTCATTGACGTCACCTTGCCGGAGCCTGTGGGGGGATATTATTTTTCTTATGTAGAATGTTGTAGAAACGATGACATTGTTAACATCATCAATGACGAGCAAACGGGTTCTGTGTTTCTCAGTTATCTCTCCAATGAAAAATATCTAGAATGTGAAGACGGGCTGGATTTCAACGACTGGCCACCATTGGCTATTTGTGTAGATGAACCAATTGACTGGGACCATAGTGTTATTCAGGATAGAATTCCATTCGGCCACACGGTTGAATACAGTCTTTGTCGTCCATTAAGTGTGCCTCTGCCGGTCTTTAGACAGGATTCAACCCCTATTCTTCCCGGACAGAGTTTCCAGGAAATCCTGGAGCGATATGATTCCGTGGAGTGGGAGATTGGCTTTAATGAAGATTTAATGCTCAATGGAGCTCCGGACATAGCTATAGAGGAATCTACTGGTTTTATCACCGGTGTGCCGGTTCAGTTGGGGAGATATGTGATTGGGGTTTGTGTTGAAGAATACAATGTAGACGGAGACCTGGTGAGTTTTTTGAGGCGTGACTTTCAATACAATGTCACTGATTGTGATAATACCAATGCAGAATTCATGGTTGACAGTGTTTTCTGTTATTATGACGGTGAACCATTGGAAATTTTTGTCGACAACAAAACCGGATTTACCAATGACTTTTTGTGGATTGTTGAAAATGGAACCGATACGCTAAGATCCACTGAGGTGAATCCTGTTTTCCGTGTTCCGGATACTGGAGCTTATAATATTACGCTCATCAGTAAACCCGGAACTGCTTGTGCAGACACTTCGGATGTCTTGACAACCAAAATAGTGCTTACGGAATTGATGGCCGATTTTGATATAGACATTGAGGATTGCAATGCAGACAGTACCAATGTTACTTTTACTGACCAAAGTTCTGCAGCGTCCTATGAAATGATTGACCGATGGGAGTGGACTCTTGATGGCGTGGTGGTTTCTACACAACCAGATTTTACCATTTTTCTGGCAGGAAGTCGGGTGTACAATGTGGTTTTGACGGTTTGGACCAAGGATGGTTGTATGGATGAAGAAGAAAAATTGGTTGAAGTGCGTCCTCTGGATTTTGATCCTTTAGACGACCAATTCGTATGTGAAGGCGATACTATATGCCTTAACCCCAATGCAGATCTAAATTTCTTCTACACATGGACCAACGGACAGGGAGATACTTTCTCGTTAGAGCCCAATCCTTGTATCCTTATTCAAAGTGATACTTGTTTATTCCTTACTGTTTCTTCCTCAGATAATGTTGGGTGTACCTTTCAGGACACCATTTGCCTGGAATTTGTATCCGAAGAAGGTACACCGGATTTTGAATGTAACATCATTGATAGAGAGAATAATATAGTTGAGTTTACCTGCAATGGAGCGAATTGCGACATCTATGAGGTATGTTTCAATGACCCTGAAAACCCGGATTTGTGCCAGGGAGGTTTTCCTATCATTTATGACTACCCGGATTCCATGGAGACTTTCTGTGCAATATTTGTACCCGACGAAGGGGCCCTGAAATGTGTGGGTATAGATTCTGTAAAATGTGAGGGTAATTTCACTGACCAATGTTGTGACTATGCATTTGAATATGAGGTTCTGGACTGTACTGATTCACTAAAAATAGAATTTAGAATAGATACCATATGCGCTGTTGATAGCATAGTATGGGAAATCGAGGGCGAAACTTACAGAGGCGCAGAGGTATGTGACACATTCTTCAAGGACCAAGTACCTATTGATTTGAGCTACACCATATATTTTGAGGATGAGCGTTGTCCGATTGTTACAGATACGCTTGAAGTGGAAGTGGATACGTTTGATTATCCTGAGCTTGATACCATAGTCAAATGTGAAGGGGATACTGTTTTCTTGAATCCCGGCTTCAATTCCGAGTATGAGTATAGATGGTCGCCGGAGGATCTTGTTTCTGATCCTGAGATCGGTAATCCCTCAGCTTGTCCTGAAAGTACAACTACATTTACCGTGATCATAACAGATCCTGAAACTGGCTGTTATGTGACCAGAAACGTAGTGGTTGAGGTAATCGACCTGCCAGATGTAGATTTCCCTGATGAATTTGTGATATGCGACTCCTCGGATATATTCTGCGTACCGTTTATCCCGGGATTTGAGTATGAGTGGTCTTGTTTCCCAGATTTTAGTGATGTGATTTCAACTGATACCTGCATCAATCCAGATCCTGGTAAGGACGTGATATATATACGTTTGACTGATGAGAATGGATGTGAAATTATCGACTCCATAGAAATCAATAATCAAATTATTGTGGTCAATTACGATGAGGTCATTCGTTTTTGTGAAGGAGACACGGTAAAGATCCAGTTTGAGGATGTCTTTGGTAATATCTTGGAATGGATTTACGACAACCCGGACATCATTGTAGTAGATGAGGGCGATGGTTGTATTTTCGTGACCAGTGAACGGGATGTTATGCTCACCATTACTGTAATGAATGAATTTTGTGAATTTACATTCAGTATTTTGTTGGATGTCTTTGACAATGAACATGAGATCATTGCAACAGCTGACCCGTACAATTTCAATAAAGGTACCAGTTCGCAGCTCCTCGCAATAAATCCGGATGGAAGCACTCCGAGTGTTAGTGTTTTCTGGACTCCTGATATGTTTTTGGAACCCTCCAATCAGGTGTTTGATCCGGTAGCCACCCCGGACAGTACGATTATTTACACGGTATATTCTGAAGATGAATTCGGATGTGATGCATCTGATACGGTGAGACTGAATATGACATGCATTTGTGACGAACCTTACTTGTACATTCCCAATGCTTTCTCTCCTAATGGGGACAATCTCAACGAAAACTTCAACCTCATAGCTCAGCCCGTATTGCTCGAGGATTATTACCTGGCGGTCTACAATAGATGGGGGGAATTGGTTTTTGAGACCACTGATCTCAATGTTTCCTGGGATGGCACTTTTAATGGCACTTTGGTCAACCCAGATGTGTATGGTTTCTACTTGAGAGTGAAATGCTTCGGTGTTGAGGAAGAATTTACGCGAAGGGGCAATGTAAGTGTCCTTTACTGATGAATCATACAATGCCTTAAAGAATAGTTTATTTGAACGCAAGGATGGGCTGAAAACATCCTTGCGTTTTTTTAGTATGCTGCCTTTTAGAGTTTGTGTTTGTTGATCAATTCCAATAGCTCTTCCCTGTAATTCTTTCCAATTGGGATGTGTTTCTCATCCTTTCCGATCTCCATTTCAACAACATTGCCATAAACGGCATCTATGTGGTCCAGATTGATGATGTAAGATCTGTGAATTCTACGAAAAAGCCTTTCGGGCAGCTTGGAGCTTAGGCTTTTCATCGTTTGTAAGGTGACGATACGTTCGTCTTTAAGCTTAATAATAACGTAGTCTTTAAGACCTTCAATGTAATAGATGTCTTTGAAGAAGACCTTTTGTAATTTTTTGTCTGCCTTGACATAGGTGTATTCTTCTTCAGTGTCTTGGTTTTCCTCATAGTTTCCAAGGCTGTTTTTGACTTTTTGCATGGCCTTGTAGAATCTTTCAAAAGAAACCGGCTTTACCAGGTAATCCACAGCATTTAATTCAAAGCCTTCTACCGCATACTTTGGGTAAGCAGTGGTGAAGACAATTTTAGGGGCCTCAGATAGTGTCTTCACAAATTCAAGACCTGAAAGGGCGGGCATATGAATATCCAAAAGTATAAGGTCTACCTTTTCTTCTCTTAGAAATTCGCCTGCCTCCATAGCGTTGGCAAAGCTGGCTATATGTTCTGCCCCGGGAACATTCTCCAAATGAGCTTCAAGTACTTCTCTTGCCAACGGCTCGTCATCTACAATGATTACATTCATCATCCTTAATTTAATTACGCTTATCTATTTGTAAATTTATCTGGTACTGTTCACGAGTATTTTTTATATCCAGTTCATATTGGGCCGGATACAATAACTCTAGTCTCTTTTTAATATTTTCCAGGCCGATTCCTCTGCGCTCCCTGGCTCCCTGGGGTACTACCGGAGGCTTCGAATTCACAATGTTAAAGCTCATTTGTCTTCCTTCCTGGTACAGTTTGATTCTTATAAAGGTATCTGCATCTTGGTTTTTCAGCCCGTGTTTAAAAGCATTTTCTACAAATGTCATGAGTATCAAGGGTGCAAATTGGAACTTATCATTTTTGATCTCCGCCTCAAACTCCAGTTTTACGGGATTCGATAATCGCAATTTCTCAAGATCAATGTAATTTTCAATATAGGTCCATTCTTTGAGTAAAGGCACTTCTTTTTCATTGCACTCATAAAGAATATAACGAAGTATACCACTTAGTTTAAGTATGACCTCAGGCGTATTGGGATCATTTTTAAGACTCAAAGCATAGATGTTATTCAGTGTATTAAAAAGAAAATGGGGGTTGATTTGTGCCTTGAGTAATTTTATTTCTGATTGTATATTTTGCTTCTCCAGCTTGTTCATTCTGCGTTGATTCCATACCCAGTCTGTACTTAGCTTGATGGTAGTGGAGAGAAAGATGATAAGAAAGTCGGCTAAATAATAAAGACTTTGCTCCTCCAGGAGAACCTGTCTATTTTCCGGAGAATTGGCATAAAGAAAATAGAGATAAACAATACGCAATGGAGAAAATATTCCCAGGAATACTAAAATGGAAAATGCATAAGACATCCAGCCTTTTGACTTTAAGTAGTCTGGGATGAGAATGGATAGGTTGAAAAATATGAGAAATATAACAGATAGGATATTCAGTGCACGACTCATCCACAGGTGCCAGAATTCTCCAGGTGTAGTATAGATAAGCAGAAGACCCATGAAGAGAATTCCTGCGATCATAAAGCCCATCACCTTGTACTTGGCGTGCTGATATTGATTTGCGGCTTGCATAAGCTTAATATCGACATAAAATCACTAAAGCTATTCAGCTTTAGACAAAGAGCTGTCAAAAAAAGATGAATGCATGGCTTTTAAAGCTCACGATTGGCGCTTAGTCAGAATTAGGGGTAATCTGCCAGCTTAGGACGGATTATACTGGTTTCTCAATTTTGGAGGTAATCCGGCGACGACAAGTTCATAGGAATGATTGACGAGATGTATGAGGTAGCTGTCAGAGACAGCACCATCTAAATATACCGTATTCCAATGTTTTTTATTCATATGGTAGCCAGGAATAATATCACCGGGATATTTTTCTCTAAGCTCGAGCGCCAATTTGGGATCGCACTTGAGGTTGACTCTCGCACGGTCATCATTGAGATTGGTCAGGGCAAATATTTTGGATGCTACACGAAATGCGAGTGTATCTTCACCAAATGGCAAATCTTCTGTTGCCCCTGCTTTCGAAAGGCAGTAATCCCTTAGCGCTTCAATGTTCATCATTGACGTCTTTGATCATATCTGGCCGGAGGCGCCTCGTTTTTGCCCAAGCCTGTTTTTCTCTCCATTGACGAATCTTTTCCTCATGACCGGATAGAAGTATATCCGGGACCTTCATTCCTTTGTAAGTAGAGGGCCGGGTGTAGATAGGGGGAGCCAACAAATCATTTTGATGAGAATCCTCCAGGGCTGAGCTTTCATTGTTAAGTACGCCGGGCAGGAGTCTGCTTACTGAGTCCACTACTATTGCGGCTGCCAGCTCTCCACCGCTCAATACATAGTCGCCAATGGAAATGGTTTTGGTAACATGCAGCGCTCTTATCCTTTCATCAATGCCTTTGTAATGGCCACAAATGAGCAGTAAATTTTTTGTTAAGGATAGTGCATTGCAGCTTTGCTGATTTAGCCTTTCTCCATCTGGTGAGAGGAAAATAATCTCGTCATAATTTCGCTGCAATTTAAGCTCAGATATACAGGTATCAAGAGGCTCTGGCATCATGACCATGCCGGCACCACCTCCGTATTGATAATCGTCAATTTGATTCCATTTCCCTAAGCCCCATCGCTTTAAATCATGAACTTCTACCTGAATAAGTCCTCTATCCTGAGCTCTTTGCAAAATCGAATGTTGGAAGGGACTTTGCAACAAATCAGGTACGGCAGAAATGATATCAAAGCGCATCACTTACTCTATGTCTAATAGCTGCACTTCAAAGATAAGTGCAGAGAAGGGTTTGATGACCGGATTAGGTGAATTTGGCCCATAAGCCAGGTCCTGGGGAATATAAAGTTTGTATTTGGAACCTACAGTCATCAATTGTAAGCCTTCCTGCCAACCCTTGATTACACCCCTCAACTTGAAACTAATGGGTTCTCCTCTCTCTACAGAGGAGTCAAAAACGCTTCCATCTATTAAAGTTCCGTGGTAATGCACCTTGACCTTGTCATCGATTGTAGGCCTTGGCCCCTCACCTTTTTCTAAAACTTCAAACTGGAGGCCACTTTTGGTGACAGTTACTTCCTCTCTTTCGCCATTTTGCTTAAGAAATTCTTCTCCTGCTTCTTTGTTGTCGCTAAACTTCTTCTCTTCCTGTTGCATGAAAAAGTCATTGATGATCTGATTGGCTTGAGCAGGGGAAATGCTCAGTTCTTCTTCTTGAACGACTTTATTGAATGCTCTGGCAAATTCAAGCTGATTGATTTTAGGGATATCTGTACTTTTGAAATTTTGAGCTACCATCACGCCTAAACTGTAACTAACAGAATCGATATAGGTTTTCTGAGCCATGAGGTCAAGCGAAAAACCCAAAATCAAGGCAATTAATGCAAATTGTTTCATGCTTCTTTCTCTTTTAATTCTGTGAAATAGGAATAGAAATAGGGTATAGTCTCAATACCCTTATAGTAATTGAACAGGCCATAGTGTTCATTAGGGCTGTGAATGGCATCTGAATCCAGTCCAAAACCCATCAAAACTGTTTTTACCTTTAATACCTCTTCAAAAAGTGCCACTATGGGAATACTGCCGCCACCGCGCTCCGGAATGGGTTCTTTTCCGAAACTTTTTTTCAAGGCTAGATGGGCCGCCTCATATTCCAAGGAGTCGGTAGGGAGAACAACAGGTTCACCTCCGTGGTGCGGCCTTACTTCTACCTTTACGCTCTCTGGAGCAATTTTTTTGAAATGGTCTGAAAAAAGTTGAGTAATTCTCTCTGAAGATTGATTGGGTACTAGCCTCATGCTGATTTTTGCGTAAGCTTTAGATGGAAGAACGGTTTTGGCTCCTTCCCCGATGTAACCTCCCCAGATGCCATTGCAGTCCAGTGTTGGACGGATGGAGGTGCGCTCTATGGTAGTGAACCCTTTCTCTCCGTGAACAGCATCAATGCCAAGATCCATTTTGTAGGCTTCAAGATCAAAAGGTGCTTCATTCATCTTACCCCTGTCTTCCTGGCTCAACTCTTCAACATCATCGTAAAAGCCCGGTATGGTGATGTGGTTATTTTCATCCTGAAGGGATGTAATCATCTGAGCAAGAATATTGATTGGGTTGCCAACTGCTCCGCCATACACACCGGAATGCAAGTCTCTGTTAGGCCCGGTGAGTTCGACTTCCACATAGCTTAAACCTCTTAATCCTACGTTGATAGAAGGCGTGTCATTGGAGATGATGGCCGTGTCGCTTACCAGGATGACATCACATGTCAGCATATCCGTATACTCCTTGATAAACAGCTCCAGATTATTAGATCCTACCTCCTCTTCGCCTTCAATCATTATTTTGACATTACAGGGCAGGCTATCTGTTTGCATCATGGTTTCGAAAGCCTTTAAATGCATAAACATTTGCCCCTTGTCATCACATGCTCCCCGGGCATAGATGGCACCGTGTGGATGGGCATCGGTTTTTTTGATGACAGGCTCAAATGGTGGCGAATCCCACAATTCTAATGGATCAGGGGGTTGCACATCGTAGTGGCCGTATACCAATACGGTTGGTTTAGAGGGATCAATAATTTTCTCACCATAAACAATGGGATGCCCTTCAGTTTCATAGATTCTGGCACCATCCAAACCTAGATCTTTCATGTGGTCAACCAGGAATTCTGCTGTTTGTCTGACATCCTTTTTAAATGCTGGATCTGCACTGACACTTTTAAATTTTAGAAGAGAGATCAGTTCCTCCAGGAAACGTTCCTTGTTTTCTTCTAGATATTTCGTGGTATTTTCAGTACTCATATATGGATAATTCGTTCTTGTTTGCGGATTTCAAAAGTAACAATACTGGCTTCAAACGCCAGATTATTTGGCATTATTTTGATTTGGTGAGATACTCGACCAATTGATCCTGACTTAATTCCATGTGAATATTACCTTTCTCAGAAAAGGCCACCTTGCCGTTTTCTTCAGAAACGATGATGGCTTGCACATTGGTGTCTTCTGTTACACCTATTCCTGCCCGGTGTCTCAGCCCCAACTTAGTGGGCAAATTGGTTTTCTTGGAGATAGGCAGCACACATCCTGCACTGTGGATTATTTCGTCGTGAATGACTGTTGCTCCATCGTGTAATGGACTGTTTTTTTGAAAAATTGATTTGAGCAATTCTGGTGAGAATTGAGCTTCCAGTCGTATACCACTATTGAGCCAGGAATGAATGTCGGGATAGTCAGTAAAAACAATTAAGGCCCCTGTTTTTTCTTTAGCCATCTCGAAAACAGCTTCAGATATTTTGGTGGCAAATTCTCCGGTTTTCTCGGAGCCCATTTTGCTATGTCCAAATAAGTCACGAAGCCATCGGCCACGTTTGAATGGGGTAGAGGAGCCTAAAACCAAGAGAAACTTTCTTACCTCAGGTTGGAAGATGATCAACAACATGATTACGCCTACATTGACAAATTGGCTGAGTAAAAGGTTAAGCATATTCATTTCCAGGGTAGAAACCACCCACCAAAGCACATAAATGACGAGAAGCCCTAAAAGTATATAGAATGCAACACTGCCTCGAAGAAGCTTGTATATTCTATAAAATAAAAAGGCGACGATGACAATATCGAGTACGTCCCATAAGGTCACAGGAAGAAAACCAATTTGTATCCAGGGAATTAGGGCCATCCTTGACCTGTTTTAGTTCAGTGCACTAAAGATACGAACTGAGTACTATTGCCCAAATACTGTCGATCCTTATATCTTTGAGAAAAAAAGACGATGCTTGGACTTCAACTTCCCACAGATCCAAGATGGGTAAATTTAGCCGAGATGAATCTCGAAGATGTCCTGACGGATCATGCCTATTGCGAGATGAAGGCAGCCAGTGCTTGTATCTCCCTGATTCAATTGTATCCTGATAAAATAAGAATGGTGCGCGAATTGGCGCCAGTGGTTACAGAAGAATGGGGGCATTTTCGAATGGTGCTCAAAGAATTGGACAAAAGATCACTTCAACTAGGTAGACAAAGAAAGGATGAGTATGTAAATGAACTAATGTCATTTATGGATAAGCCAGGTGATAAGAATTTGAGATTGGTGGAAAGATTACTCGTTTGTGCGCTCATCGAGGCGAGAAGTTGCGAACGATTTCGACTCCTTTCATTGGATTTACAAGATATAGAATTAAGGAAATTTTACCATCATTTCATGGTTGCAGAGGCTGGTCATTACCGCATGTTTTTAGACCTGGCGAAACATTATGGTGGCGAGGAATACGTGCGCAAGCGATGGCAGAAATACCTTGATTTTGAAGCTGATTTGATGCTGCAATTGGAAATGCGCGGTGACAGAATGCATTAATTACCTTATTTTATGTCATTACCAAACAAGTCCTTTTTATCACGTTTGAGAGGTACAGGTCTTGGAGCTTCTTCAAGAACCTCATCATAGACTTTTTCAATGTAGCGCCACTTTTTTTTCTTCCACTCCAAAGCTTCATAGGAGCCGTCAGGCAGCAGAACAGGGATGCCATTCACTACGCTGACAATGAGGTGATCTTTTAAAATCAGGTTCTTATATGGATCATAATTCAATTTTGCTGCCCCCATTTCTCCATAATTAAAGTAAAAACGCAGGGCATTCTCAAAATTAGGTAAATCAAAATGGCTTGCTCCCAACTGAGGTTCCCCGTTGTCATCAAACCAAAGAACGTCTATGAGTTTTTGGTTTTCCCTCGCATCTAAATCCCTGTAACCAAAGAGAAAGTAGTAGTTTTTGCCGGATATTTTTTTATCAATGAGATTGAAATATATCGCACCATACCAATTGTCTTGGGAATAGCGCATGTTCTTATTCAAGTCATCTTTATTTACACTGTCTTTTTTTAGTAGGTAAGTGTTGTCTTGTTTTTTGAGAATAGCTCGGTAGCTGAAAAGGGCTGAGTGCACCCTGAATCGATAGCTGTAAAGCGTAAAGGAGCTATCCGGTGCGTGAAGTTCAAAAAGCTCTGGTATGTTTTTGGGAATAGTCTCTCCCTTTTTTGCCATCGACCACAGGCAGCTGTCCATATGTCGCAGGGCCTGTTCCCGTAAATTGTAAAAAGTGTCCCTGTTGAGCAAAGAGCCTGCCTCCGATAACGTCATGGAATCGCATTGAGTCAGACCAGATCCAGTCAGTGCAAGCCATAGAAATACCGATAATAAATATTTTCTCATATGACTTAAACGCATGCTTCACCACTTCATTTCCTTCTGGCCAGAAGTTTTGACCCAGAGAAATAAAATAACACACACACAAAAAGAGATAGGATGCCGGAAGCCCCCCATAAGAAAGAAAAACCCATGCTTTCCGCAATACTTAATCCGAGACTGGGTGCCAAGATATGTGCGATAGAAAAAGACATTGAGAAATAAGCCAGATATTCCGCCCGGCGTTTCTGACTCAATTCCATGGCCAATTGATTGGCATAGGGAAAGCTAAATATTTCACCGAAGGTGATAAAAATGATGTACACAATCGCTGTAGTAATGAGCTGCCAAGGAGCCATGAATAGGTAAGATAATGCAAATAATGCGCATCCGAAGGTGATAAGTATTACGGGATTCCATCTGTTTTCCAGGCTGCGGATGATGGGCATTTCAATTACAGCAATGATAAATGCGTTCACGGCTAATAAAATGCCAATGATGTCTTCATCGAGTGAAAGGTTGTTTTTAAAATACACAGGCGCCGTATAAAACAATTGCATAAAGACAAGTGCACAAAGGGTACATGCTATTAGAAAAACGATGTATTCCCTGTCTCTCCAGGGTGGCAACTCATCTGGTAAGACTTTTTCATTTTCCTTTGCCTGGGAGCTTTTTGATTTCTCTTTCAAGGTTGCTTTCAGCAGAAAGCCAGCCATTAAGCAGGTCATGCCATCAATGATAAAAAGCGAATTGTATCCCACTCCAGCTGCAAGAAGCCCCCCAATTGCGGGTCCCAATGCATAGCCTAGGTTGATGGCCAGGCGAATGAGAGCAATGGATCTTGTTCTGTTTTCGTCTTTACTGTAGATGGCTATACTGGCCATCATGGCCGGTCGGTAAGCTTCTCCAAAAGAAGCAGCCAGTAAAATCACCAGGCAGACCATAATAAAACTGCTGGCCCAAAGAAATGCAAAAAACATCAACCCACCAGTGATCAGACTCCAAAACATGGCTTCGTAATAGCCGCTGATATCTGCTAGCTTCCCACCCAGGTAGGTGCCTATTAGGGAACCTATGCCAAACACACTCATGGCAATACCTGCTTCGCGAAAGCCAAAGCTTAACTGATCTGTGAGGTAAATGCTGAGAAACGGCAGCACCATTGTTCCGGCCCGATTGACCAAGCTAATCAAAGCTAGTAACCATATTTCATTGGACAAGCCACGAAATGAATCAATATAGTACTGGTATGCCCGAATCAAGTGCTCATATTGTACAGCAATAGGTAAATAACTCCCTGAATAACGATCAATCCATCGAGAATGCCGAGGTAAAAGACATCTTTTCTCGGTTTTCTGCAGCCTATTAGGATAATAATGTAACAGAGAGCATTAAAAACAATCAGGGTAAGTGCTGTGATTTTGTTATAAACATGTAGGAGAAAAAGCTGATAATGGCAAAATTGAGAAATCACAAAAAATATGGCGCACCACTCCATCACAGTTCTATAGCCAAATTGGTTTGCGATAGTTCGGGTCTCCGTGTGCAAATCTCGCTGAATATCCCGTAAATCAAAAGGAAATGTAATGGCCACTATAAAAGAAAATTTTTCAAAGGCATACAGCCATAATCCTTGTTCGGTCCGTTGGTCGAGCACGGCAGGAATGAATACAGCAACAGCCATCCAGGTAGCACCTATAAAGAAGGTCTTGAAAAATGCAATGTCCCTGAGACGAATGCCAATGATAGGCAGAGTATATAGCAAACCCAATGCCACCGGTAGGTAAAATACAGGCTCTTTAAACCAGCTTTGAGATATAAACAAATAAGACGCCCCTGTACCGCCTATCGCAAGGAACACCCCTTGCAATAGTGTGTTGCGTTCAATAGCATCTAGCCGCTCATTATAAGGAATCGGATGATCCAGCAAGAGACCAACAAGTCTATGAAGATTGTAATGAGCCAGGGAAACAAAGCAAACAAACCATAGATAATGCCAATTGAATTCCCGCCCAAAGACCAGGTAATATTCAGAAGTATAAAAGGCAGCAGCTCCCGCAATAATAAGATTGCTGTAGAGGAATTTTTCCAGGAAGCCGCTTAGCTTGGGCATTAAATTGGGATCAAATTTTAAAATAATCCCAATCGTGGTTCACTTCTATTTTCTGCAAACATTCTAAAAATAACTGAATGACATTTTCCACATCTTCTCTTGATGCCATTTCCACAGTTGTATGCATATACCTGAGGGGGATGGAAATCAAAGCGGCGGGTACGCCTCCAAGACTGTAGGCGAAGGCATCCGTATCCGTGCCGGTTCCTCTACTTGAGGCATCCCGTTGAAAAGGGATGTCCGCCTTTTCGGCTGCATCCACAACAAGGTCTAAAAGTACGTTATGAACGGCTGGCGCATAAGTTAATGATGGCCCTCCACCACATTTTATTTCACCATACTTCTTGGCATTTACAAGAGGTGTCTTGGTGTCATGTGTTACATCTGTAATAATCGCCACATTCGGTTTGATGGTTTGAACGATCATTTGCGCACCACGCAAACCAATTTCTTCCTGGACGCTGTTCACAATGTATAAGGAGAATGGCAGGTCTATTTTTTGCTCGTGAATCAATCGGGCGGCCTCCGCAATACAAAAGCCTCCGAGACGATTATCTAGAGCACGCCCGATGAAGTATTTGTTATTCAATACTTCAAACTCATCATCGAAAGTAACAGTACATCCGACGTGAATGCCCATTTCTTCAACTTCTTTTTTGTCTTTTGCTCCTACGTCAATAAATAGATTAT
>Ga0102929_1000431_pt1 | contig 24292 bp, 19 predicted proteins | sample SalPonR1_B_D2_MG_FD_78510 | JGI IMG/M metagenome (GOLD analysis project Ga0102929, IMG submission 78510) | Salt pond soil microbial communities from South San Francisco under conditions of wetland restoration - Salt Pond MetaG R1_B_D2_MG | ecosystem: Environmental > Aquatic > Marine > Intertidal... | reverse complement strand
CTGATACGCGACTTTGCCGGACGCTGCAAAACCGTCTACGTTATCGAAGAACTCGACCCCTTTATCGAGGAACAGGTCAAAGCGATGGGCATCCAGGTGATCGGCAAAGAACGGATCCCCACCTGTGGCGAACTGACTCCTGGACGCCTCGAGCAAGCCTTGCGCGGCAGCCGGACAGAAGCCGCCTTCACACACGATGAAACACTGCCGGGCAGACCGCCCAACATGTGCGCCGGCTGCTCGCATCGAGGCGTCTTCTTCACACTGAAACGCCTGGGCGCTTTCGTCACCGGCGACATCGGTTGTTACACCCTCGGTTTCCTGCCGCCGCTGTCGGCCATGGACACCTGCGTCTGCATGGGCGCGGGCATCAGTAACGCCACGGGCATGATCAAGGCGCTGCCGCCGCAGGAGCGCAACCAGGTGGTTGGGGTGATGGGCGACTCGACCTTTCTGCACACCGGCATCAACAGCCTGATCGACATGGCCTACAACGGCGGACTCGGCACCGTGGTGCTGCTCGACAACCGGGTCACCGCCATGACCGGGCGACAGGAGAACCCCGGCTCGGGCTACACTCTGGCCGGTGTGGAGAGTCCGCCAATCGACCTGCAGGCGCTCTGCCGGGTGCTCGGCGTCAAGCATGTCGAGGTGATCGACCCTTACGATCTGGCGCAGACCGAACAGATCCTGCGCCGGGAGATGGAACGGGATGAATTGTCGGTCGTCATCGCCAGACGCCCCTGCATGCTCGACCGACGTCTCGGTCCGCAGCCGACCCCGGCCCTGGCGGTGATCGACGACCTATGCGGCGGCTGCAAAGTCTGCCTAAAGATCGGCTGCCCTGCTCTCTCCTGGCAGCAGGACGGCACGCCTACGAAAGCCCATATCGACAGCCAGCTGTGCAGCGGCTGCGGACTGTGCCGTCAACTGTGCCCACACGATGCGATTGGGGTTCACCATGAAAGATAAGGTGCGGAATATCCTGCTCGCCGGAGTTGGCGGCCAAGGCACCCTGCTGGCCAGCGAGCTGCTTGCCGAAGCCCTGCTGCTGGCCGGTTACGATGTCAAGAAGAGCGAAATCCACGGCATGTCGCAGCGCGGCGGCAGCGTCACATCCCATGTCCGTTACGGCAGCAAAGTGCTGTCTCCGCTGATCCACGAAGGGCAGGCGGACATCCTGTTCGGCTTCGAGCTGCTGGAAACCTACCGCTATCTGCCGATGCTGCGCCTTGGCGGAACCGTTTTAGTCAACACGCAGCGTATCCTGCCGGCGCCGGTGGCGGTCGGCGCGGCCGATTACCCTCAGGGGCTCGAGGAAAAGCTGCGCAGCGCCTGCCCCGACACGGACTTCATCGATGGGCTGAGCCTGGCACACCAGTCCGGCCTTTCCCGCACCGTCAACATCGTGCTGCTCGGTGCCTTGTCGGCGGCTTTGGATATGCCGACGGCCCTCTGGCGCGATGTGATTACCGAGAAGGTTCCGCAGCAATTCCTGCAGGAAAACCTGCTCGCTTTCCAGCTCGGCCGTGACGGCCGGGCAAGCTCAAAGGAAACAGTCTTCCAAGGAGGATGAACGATGCCCGACATTGAAGCCTTCATCGCAGGGTTCAAACGCTTTCAGAAAAACTGGCTCGGCTCGGACCAGACACTGTTCGACAGCCTGCGCCAGGGGCAAAGCCCCAAAGCGATCCTGATCGGTTGCAGCGACTCGCGCGTCGACCCTGCCATTCTCTCGGATTGCGCGCCCGGAGACCTGTTCGTCGTGCGCAATGTCGCCAACCTGGTTCCACCGTGCGAACAGGACTCCGGCCTCCACGGCGTCAGCGCCGCCCTCGAATATGCGGTCTGCCACCTCGAGGTCGAGCATATCATCGTCATGGGCCACTCGCAGTGCGGCGGCATCAAGGGGCTTATGGAGGGCATCTGTGAATGCTCGGAGCACTCGTTCATCGCCAACTGGGTCGGAATCGCCCAAAAGGCGAAGGAGAGGGTGTTGCAGGAATTCCCCGGCAAGCCTGAGGAGATGCAGATTCAGGCCTGTGAACGAGCTTCGATTCTGCTTTCTCTGCAGAATCTGATGACCTTCCCATGGATCGAGCGGCGCGTCGAAGACGGCCAACTGGCTCTTCACGGTTGGTACTTCGACCTCCAGGCCGGAACTCTTTCCGGGTATTCCCCGGCCAGCGGACATTTCGAAATTTTATCCTGAGGCAAGAGTTTTCCCCTGAATCCGGATGCGCAAGGGCGGTAAGCCTGCACTCTTTCGTTCGGATCAAGGCAGCAAACACAGGTTGCATTAAAGCCTGCGCGGCGGTTGGCAACGCCAAGATGATCGTCAGCTTCCTTATCTGCGAGCCTATTTCAGGACAGCCCGAGTTTTGAAGTTTCCGCCTGTTTGCTGTAAATTATCGGATGTGTCGATGACCTGGCGAATGAGCCTTTAGCAGGAATATGAACCATAACCACAGACCATCCGTACAACTGCGGGTCCCCTGTTTTTAATCAATGGAGGTTCTTACATGGACGATATCATTGGAGTCTTAGTTGTCCTGGTTGCAGTCTTTGCGCTGGTTTTTTTTCTCTTCCGCGGGAAGTAACCAAAAAGCGACACTCTTGATAAAATGACCCCGGACAAGCAGAGTGCGAAACCAGGGATCATAAATCGATAGGGCACGAACGCCCTCGTTCTGGGGAGATGTCGGGCAACATTCAGGATCTCGGCAGCGACCAGTTGTATTGGATTGCCAGCAGGCGCAGGATAATGACGGTGGCGGCGGCGAGCAGGGCGGCGGTCGGCCGCGAAGCGCCCAAATATTCCAGAGCCACCAGCAGAACGCTGCCCGCAAGACATGCCGAGGCATAAACCTCCTTGCGCAGAATCAACGGCACCTGGTTGGCGAGAACGTCGCGCACCACCCCGCCGGCGGTACCGGTCATCACCCCCATCAGGGCCGCGCCGAGAAAGCCCAGCTGAAAATCAAGGGCCTTGGTCGTGCCGATAACCACAAAAGTCCCCAGCCCCACCGCGTCGAGGATCAAGAGTTGACGCTCTACCGCCTGGAAGCGATTGCGGCAGGCGAACACGGCCAGGGCCGCTGCAATCGAAATGTACAGGTAGGTTTCATCCTGCAGAGAGAATGGCGGCAGGTCGCCGACCAGCAGATCACGCAAGGTGCCGCCGCCGACGGCCGTCACCAGGCCGAGCACCAGCACGCCGAAAAGATCCATGCGGCAGCGGACGGCGACCCAGGCCCCCGAAGCGGCAAAGGCCGCCGTGCCGATAAGATCGAGGACGTAAAGGACTGTCATGGTTGCTTCTCCAGAACACAGAATATCGGTTCTGTGCAGGAAAGACAATTGCGCAAATGGGTCCTATGGAACAGGCAGGCCAGGTTATTGCCCGCTGGCCGAGGCCGTAAGCTGCTCTGTCTGAACACGGTTCAGAGCCTCTCTTCGCCCTGTCACGCCGACGGCGTTGTCACACCACAATAAAAGCCGTATGCTATCGCGATTTGTTTGGGGTTATGATAGGGCCCTCACGGACCGGAGATAGCAATGTCGCGCAAACACCCCTGGCTGGTTCCCCTCCTCTTTATCACCGTTCTGTTCTACCTGAACTTTGTCGCCCGGATTGTATTGGCGCCTCTGGCGCCGGTGATGGAGACGGAACTTGGATATTCCCATGCCGGCACCGGAAGCCTCTTCCTGATGACCTCCCTGGGCTATTTCTTCGGCCTGTTTGCTTCCGGGGTGATCTCCTCCCGCTGGACCTTTACCCAGACGATCCAGCTCTCCGTCTCCGGCTTCGGCCTCTGCCTGGTCTGCATTGCCTTCAGCCGCGACTATTGGCAGATCGGGGTTCTCTTTACCCTGTTGGGCTTCATGGCGGGGCTCTACCTGCCGGCGGGCATGGCCAAACTGACCGAGCTGATTCCCTCGGCTCATTGGGGGTTGGGGCTGGCCGTTCACGAACTGGGTCCGAATTTCGCCCTGTTCCTGGTCCCGCTGCAGGCGGAAATTCTGCTGCGCTTTTTTGACTGGCACCAGGTCTTGCTGTTCCAGGGATTGCTGGCCCTGGGAATTGTTGCCGCCTATCGTTTTTATGCCGGCCAGGGCGGAAGCCGGGGCGTTCCACCAAAACTGAGCACCCTGCGGGACTTTACCCGGCAGAAGAATTTCTGGAAGCTGGTTCTGCTCTTTGGTTTGGGGGTAGGCAGCACGCTCGGGATCTACTCGATGCTGCCGGTCTATTTTATCGATCAGGGCATTGAACGAGAGCTGGGCAACAGCATGCTGTCGGCATCGCGGACGCTGAGCATTCCCGTCGTGCTTATCGGTGGCTGGCTGACCGACCGGATTGGCGTGCGCCGCTCCCTGATGATTATCCTCAACACAGGAGGGGTCCTGACTCTCTTCATCGGCGTCCTGCAAGGGTATTGGCTGTTTGTGCCGGTTTTTCTGCAACCGCTGTTTGCCGTCTGTTTTTTCCCCGCGGTGTTCAAGGCCATCGCCTTGTCGGTTCCGGCAGAGTTGAGAAATCAAGCCGTTGCCTACACGGTTCCCTTCGGTTTTCTGCTGGGGGCCGGTGTGACACCACTCGTCCTTGGCATGCTCGGCGATGCCGGCTTGTTCCAGCTGGCGTTTATTGCTCTGGGATGTCTGATGGCCGCGGGCAGCTTGCTGACCAGGGAGTTGGCGGAACAAGAGTCGCCTGCTGGTGTGTAAGATCACCGGTGGCACGCCGTACCGGTGCAGGCCCAGGAACCTGATGGTGGCTCTGGTGGGGTTGAGAATCGTGCAATTCGGCAGCGATTACCTGTAGGGCCTCGATGGCCTGCGATGAATCTTGGCGTGATCAACCTGTGGCAGATGAATCGCGCTTCTAATCAGGTTTTCAGCCTGGCGGCGATCTGCGCGACATGGCGTCCCTGGAAACGGGCAATGACCAATTCATTTTCACTGGGCTGCCGGCTGCCATCGGGACCGGCCAGCGTCGATGCGCCATAGGGAGTGCCGCCGGTAATCTCATCCATATTCATCAGGCGTTGTTCGGCATAGGGGACGCCGACGATCACCATGCCATGGTGCAGCAGGGTGGAGTGAAAGCTGGTGATGGTCGTTTCCTGGCCGCCGTGCTGGGTGGCGGTGGAGGTAAACACGCTGCCGACCTTGCCGACCAGGCCGCCCTGCATCCACAACTGCCCGGTTTGATCGAGAAAGTTGCGCATCTGCGCGGTCATGTTGCCGAACCGTGTCGGGGTTCCAAAGATGATCGCGTCGGCCTCGGCCAGTTGTTCCGGCTTGGCGTAGGGGACATGACCGAAAGCTTCGCGGGCGGCTTTGGCGCCGCTCCGCTCAAGGGCTTTATCCGGCACCAGTTCCGGGACCTGCAGCAGGCTGACCTGGGTGCCGTCGACCTCTTTCGCCCCGGCGGCTACCGCCTCGGCCATCTGGTAGACGTGACCGTACATGCTGTAAAAAACCACCTGAATTTTTGTCGCCATCGGAAACCCCCTTCGCTTCTGGGCTTGAACAGGGCCTGGTGCCAGGGAAGCACCAAGGTCTTGATGACCGATCCGCCTCCCGGACAAAGAGTAAAAATTCAAAGCCCCCTTTGGCAGAGCAGGAAATTACGCCACTCGTCCGCTAGAAGTGATGGAAAGAGGACAGGACCAAGTTAAATATTTGGAATCAGATAAGTTTGCCCTGAAAATAACTGTTTTTTGAGCCTATTGCTAGATTTTTAGAGGCATTTATCACTTTGACATTAAATAAATATGGGGTAATGTCAAGTATCCATTAATCCCAATTAAGGAGGCGCTGATGAAGATCGTCAAGAGTTTACTTATTATTGCTCTGATGGCTGCCGTACTGGTTCCGTTCAGCCATGCGGAAGATCCAAAGGTCAGATGGAAGCTTGCAATGACCTGGGGGCCGACACTTCATCCTTTTGTGGACACCGTTGAAGAAATGGCTGATCTGGTCGAAACCATGAGTGGAGGAAATTTTGTTATAAGGATTGACGCTTCAAATAAGCATAAAGCCCCGTTCGGTATATTTGATATGGTAAAACTTGCCCAGTATGAGATGGGGCACAGTGCATCGTATTACTGGAAAGGAAAAGATGTCGCCTTTTTACCGCTGACCACGATGCCTTTCGGCATGACCACACCTGAGCAGTATGCGTGGTTCTATGAGGGCGGCGGCATGGAATTGATGCAGGAAGTGTACGGTGAGCACGGCATGCTGTCTTTCCCCGGCGGCAACACAGGCAACCAGATGGGGGGATGGTACCGAAAAGAGATCAACTCCCTTGATGATCTTAAAGGCTTGAAAATGCGCATCCCCGGCTTTGCCGGCCAGGTCCTTGCCAACCTCGGTGTCACCGTGACCAATATTCCCCCCGGTGAGCTTTACACCTCCCTGGAAAGGGGAACCATTGATGCCCTTGAATGGGTTGGTCCTGGCATGGACATCAAAATGGGTTTTCATAAAATTGCCCCCTACTACTACACAGGATGGCATGAGCCGGCGACCGAGCTGCAGTTTCTGATCAACCAGGAAGCCTATGACAAATTGCCGGAAAAATATAAAGAAATATTGAAAGTTGCGATGAAGGTCTCAGCTTACGATATGTATATCGAGAACTACCACATGAGCTCCGAGGCCTGGTCGTCAATGAAGCAGGATTATCCTAATATCAAAGTAAAAACTTTCCCTGATGAAGTTATTTCAGCGATGGTCGATTCTTATGATGATCTGGTGAGTCAGTACAAGAGTGAGAATGCAATGTTCAAGAAAATCATGGAATCTCAGGAATCCTACATGGATAAAGCGAGGGAATGGACCCATATTTCCGATTATCTCTATCTGAAGTCTATCTCGGATAAAACTCAATAATCGATTTTGTTTTCTGTAAAAAAAGGGGCTTCAAAAAGCCCCTTTTTTTATTGAAGTTTTCGCAACTTTTTCGCATCGTGTACAGAGAAGGCCTCAAAGGGGAGCATTGGGGCGTCCGGAGGGCGCCCATCACAACTCCAGGAGAGATTCAAGCGGCCTCTGGTCCAAAAGTTTTCAGCACACGCCAGCCGGACCTGAACACATACGATTTAAGGTGCTTGCCGATGTTGATAAAAATTGAATCTTTTTTTCACAAAATTAGCAAGTTTCTAGGGTATCTGACCGCTTTTGCGACAGTCATCATGGTTATCAACGTTTTTTTTGATGCTTTGACCAGGTACGTTTTTAATTGGGGTTCTGTCGGATTACAGGAGTTGGAATGGCACCTTCTATCCATCATCATTCTGCTGGGCATCCCTTATACACTGATGGAAGAAGGCCATGTCCGGGTTGATGTTATCTATGACAGGCTGACACCGAAAAAACGCGCGGTTATCAATATTGTTGGGACCATTCTGTTCATTATCATCTTTTCGCTTCTTATTGCTACAGGTTCCATCAATTTTGCCGTTGAAGCTTTCGTTTCCGGTGAGACAAGCAATGATCCGGGAGGACTTCCTCATCGATGGATCGTAAAAGGAATGATCCCCTTTTCTTTCTTTTTATTAGCTTTTATGGGGCTCGGCTATATCGTCAAAAATATAAATTTATACCGGAACGACGAGTATTGGGATAAAACGCAGAAAAAAGAAAATCAGGAGAGTAATTAATGGTTGGGATTATAATGTTTTTTGCAGCCCTCCTGCTTCTTTTATTCGGATTTCCCGTTGCTTTTACCTTTGGTGGTGTTGCGGTTATTTTTGCGGTTATTTATGGTCTTTTCGAGATCATACCTTTTGGTGGAACGATCTGGGAAGGTGTTCGAGAAGGCATGAGCATGTTTTCTTTTATGCCGTTTCGCCTGTATGCAATTATGACAAATAAGCTTCTCATGGCGATTCCCTTGTTTATCTTTATGGGTCTTATCCTGCAAAAATCCAATCTTGCCGAAAAGCTCTTGGAATCCATGGGCTCGCTCTTTGGCAGCATCCGGGGCGGCATGGCCATAAGTACCGTCCTGGTCGGGACTCTGCTGGCAGCATCCACCGGTGTTGTGGGGGCGAGTGTTGTTGCCATGGGCGTCATTTCTCTGCCTGTCATGCTTAAATATAATTACAATAAAGAGTTGGCCACAGGCACAATTTGCGCGGCGGGGACTCTGGGGCAAATCATTCCTCCGTCAATTGTCCTGATTATTCTTGGTGACGTTTTTCAGTTGCCGGTGGGAGACGTATTCAAAGCCGCTTTTGTTCCCGGCCTCTGGCTGGTGGGACTGTATTTGATTTATATTTTCATTGTCTCATTTTTGAGAAAGGACGTTGCTCCCCCGATTATTCTTGAAAACAGGGGCAACAAAAAACAACAGATATTAAAAGCACTTCTGGATATTTTCCCGCCTTTGATACTTATCGTGCTTGTGCTGGGTTCTATTTTTGCCGGGATCGCAACACCTACGGAGTCCGCCGCAGTGGGATGCTTTGGTGCGCTTCTGCTGTCCTTCCTTTACAAACAATTCAGCTACGGCATGGTTAAACAGACGTCTCTAGAAACCGTCCAGATTACCGTCATGGTGTATACGATCCTCATCGGGGCGACTGCCTTTTCAATGGTTTTTGTTTATACCGGTGGGGAAGAAATAGTCAATGAAGTTCTGCTTGCAATACCAGGCGATAAGTATGGTTTTATAATCTTCTCTATGATCGCTGTTTTGGTTTTGGGGTTTTTTATCGACTTTATTGAAATTTCTTATATCATTGTTCCCATATTATTGCCTGTTGCTGAAATTATTGGTCTAAATCCCCTGTGGTTTGCTATTTTAATTGCAATGAACCTGCAGACCTCTTTTATGACCCCCCCCTTCGGGTTCAGTTTATTTTATCTTAAAGGGGTCTCTCCACCGTCTGTTAGAACATATCACATATACAAAGGCGTGGCTCCTTTCATTACGATCCAAATAATTGTCTTATTAGTGTTAGCGTTTTATCCTGAATTATTTTTTCTGAGTTCAGGATAATAGATACCGACGACTCAAAACTCTTCTGGCCGGCGGTCAGTGTTTCACCCTTTCTCTGCGCCAAAGCATTTGCAGCGTTTCCGCCGGGGCATCAGGACCGGCCCGGATTATTCACGATCGTATCTTCCAGGTGGTGCCGGTCGGCGAGTCGAGCAGTTCGACGCCGCGCTCGGCCAGTTCGTCGCGGATCCGGTCGGCACGGGCAAAGTCCTTGTCGCGCCGGGCCTGCAGCCGCTCGGCGATCCGTTCCTCGATCTCTTGTTCGCTGATGCCGAGATCCTCGAGACCGCGGACATTCTGGCGGTGCAGCCACTCGCCAGGATCGGCGGTGAACAAACCCAGTACGTCGCCGAGTTCGCGCAGAACGCGCTGCAGATCGCGCACCGTCGCCACCTTGTCCGGCTGCTTGCGGAACTTCTTCTCCGTCACCAGCCGGTTGATGATGCGGGCACCCTCGAACAGATGGCCGATCGCCCGGGCGGTGTTGAAGTCATCGTCCATTGCCTCCCGGAAGCTGGCTTCCAGCTGCGCACCTTCAGGCCCCGGCGCGCCCTGGTCGGGACAGCCTTCGACCGCGGCGGCGGCGGCCTGCAGAGCCTCGTAGAACCGGGACAGCCCGATCCGAGCCTCCTTGAGGTTCTGGTCGGAAAAGTCGATGGGCGAGCGGTAGTGGGCGGTCAGAATGAAGAAGCGGACCACCTCGGCATCGTATTTCTGCAGGATGTCGCGAATCGTGAAAAAGTTACCCAGCGATTTGCTCATTTTCTCCTGGTCGACATTGACGAAACCGTTGTGCAGCCAGTAGCGGGCGAAGGGCTTGCCGCTGGCGCCCTCCGACTGGGCGATCTCGTTCTCGTGGTGGGGAAAGATCAGGTCGCGGCCGCCACCATGGATATCAAAGGTTTCGCCAAGCAGCGAGGAACTCATGGCCGAACATTCGATGTGCCAGCCGGGCCGCCCCGGCCCCCAGGGGGAGTCCCAGGCGGGTTCACCGGGTTTGGCCGCCTTCCAGAGCGCGAAGTCCATGGGGTTGCGCTTCTGCTCGCCCGGTGCGATGCGGGCGCCGGCCTGCATTTCGTCCATGTTGCGCTTCGACAGCTTGAGATACTCCGGAAATCCGCCGACGCTGTAATAAACATCACCACCGGCAGCGTAGGCCAGGCCCTTGTCGATCAGAGCTTCGGCAATGGCGATGATCTCGTCGATATACTCGGTGGCCTTCGGCTCGAAGGTCGGCTTGCGCAGGCCCAGGGCCAGCATGTCCTCGTCGAAAGCCCGAATGAATTTCTCTGACAACTCCTTGCTGGATATGCCGCACTCATTGGCCCGCTTGATGATCTTGTCGTCGACGTCGGTATAGTTGCGGACGTAGGTCACGTCGTAACCGGCGTACTGCAGGTAGCGGAAGATGATGTCGAAGACGATATTGGCGCGGGCATGTCCGATATGGCAATAGTCGTAGACGGTCACGCCGCAGACATACATGCCGACCTCGCCCGGGACCAGGGGCTTGAATTCCTGTTTTTGACCGGCCAGCGTATTATAGACCCGCAAAGTCATGGCAGGCAGAACTCCTCTCGAAATAAAGTTACCGGGCGGCGGAAACCTTCGCCCAGGTGTCGCGCAGGGTGACGATCCGGTTGAAAACCGGCCGGGACGCCTCCGCCTGCCGATCGACGCAGAAATAACCGAGTCGCTCGAACTGGAAAGCGGCGCCGGCCGCCGCCCCCGCCAGGCCCGGTTCGACCAGGCAGTCGGTCAAAACCTCCAGCGAATCGGGGTTGAGGTGGGTCCGGTAGTCGGTCTGCTTGTCGCCGGTGGGGTTGGCCGCCCGGAACAGCCGGTCGTAGACCCGGACTTCGACCGGCAGGCCGTGGGCGGTGGAAACCCAGTGAATGATGCCTTTGACCTTTTTGCGCCCTTCCGGCAGGCTGCCGCCGCCGGTGTCCGGGTCATAGCTGCAGCGGAGTTCGACCACTTCGCCGCTTTCGTCACGGACCACTTCGTCGCAACGGATGATGTAGCCGTAGCGCAGGCGGACCTCCCGCCCCGGCCCAAGACGGAAGAACTTCTTCGGCGGGTCCTCCATGAAATCGTCCCGTTCGATATAGAGTTCCCGGCCGAAGGGGATGGTGCGCGTCCCCATTGCCGGGTCCTTCGGATGGCGGGGGACGGTGAACTCCTCCACCTGGTCGCCGGGATAATTGGTGATGGTCACCTTGAGCGGTCGCAGCACCCCCATGGCCCGGGGCGCGCCGGCGTCAAGGTCTTCGCGCACGCAGTCTTCCAGGACCCCGACGTCGATCACGCTGTCGCTCTTGCCGACACCGATCCGGTCGCAGAAGGTGCGTATCGCCCGGGGCGTGAACCCGCGACGGCGCATTCCCGACAGGGTCGGCATGCGCGGATCGTCCCAGCCGCTGACATGTTTTTCTCTGACCAGTTCCAGCAGGCGGCGTTTGCTCATCACCGTATAGGTCAGGTTGAGACGGGCGAACTCGATCTGGCGCGGATGGTAAATACCGATCGCTTCGCACAGCCAGTCGTAAAGCGGCCGATGGTCCTCGAATTCGAGGGTGCAGATCGAATGCGTGACGCCCTCGATGGAATCGGACTGGCCATGGGCGAAATCGTACATCGGATAGATGCACCAGCGGTCACCGGTCCGGTGATGGGGGGCATGCAGGATGCGGTAAAGCACCGGGTCGCGCAGGTTGAGATTCGGCGCCGCCATATCGATTTTGGCACGCAGCACCCGACTGCCGTCGGCAAACTCGCCGGCACGCATGCTCTGCAGCAGATCGAGGTTCTCCTCTGGAGCCCGGTCCCGCCAGGGGCTCGGCCGGCCGGGTTCGGTCAGGGTGCCGCGGTATTCCCGGATCTGGTCGGGCGTCAGTTCGCAGACATAGGCCAGGCCCTTTTCGACCAGCCGCCGGGCATAGCCGTAGAGCGTCTCGAAATAATCGGAGGCGTAATATTCGTGCTGCCCCCAGTCGAAGCCGAGCCAGCGGAGATCGGTCTTGATGGCATCGATGTATTCCTGCTCCTCCTTGATCGGATTGGTGTCATCGAAACGCAGATGGCAGCGTCCCTGATAATGGGCCGCCAGGCCGAAGTTGAGGCAGATCGACTTGGCATGACCGATGTGCAGGTAGCCGTTGGGTTCGGGCGGGAAGCGGGTCACGATCATTTCGTGAAGATTTTCGGCCAACTCCTCGTTAATGATGTTGCGGATAAAATTGACGGGCATCTGCCCTTGATTTCCATTCATCTCTAACCTGTCCTTTTGCCGGCCGCTCAGGCCTTGATCATCAGCACCACCGCATGGGCGGCGATGCCTTCGCCCCGCCCTGTGTAGCCGAGCTGTTCCGTGGTAGTCGCCTTGACGTTGACGCTTTCGGCAGAAACTCCGCAGCATTCGGCAAGCCGCCTCGCCATGGCTGGCAGGTAGGGTGCCAGTTTCGGCTGCTGGGCAATCACCGTGGCATCCAGGTTGCCAAGCTGGTAGCCCTGCACTCTGGCCAGCCGCACCACCTGTCCCAGAAGACGGAGGCTGCTTATGCCTCGATAAGCGGGATCACTGTCCGGGAAGTGGCGGCCGAGATCGCCCAGGCCGAGAGCACCCAGCATGGCATCGCAGACCGCATGCAGCAGAACATCGGCGTCCGAATGTCCCAGCAGGCCGAGTTCGTGGGGAATGACCACCCCGCCCAGCACGAGTTCCCGCTCGGCAACCAGCCGGTGAACATCAAATCCGTGGCCGATGCGCATCATAGCTCTTTTCCTTGCCCGGAGACCAGCAGGGAACGCGCAAGCACCAGGTCGGACGGCGTGGTCACCTTGAGATTGTCGGGACTGCCCGGCACCACGACCACCGGCCAGCCGCACCACTCGACCAGCGAAGCATCGTCCGTACCCCGGTAGCCGGCCTGGTGGGCGCGCTGATGAGCGTCCCGGATACGGCTGCAGGCAAAGGCCTGCGGCGTCTGCGCCAGCCAGAGTCGAGAACGCTCGACGGTTCGCACCACCCGGCCGTCGACCACCTCCTTGACCGTATCCTGCACCGGGACGGCCAGCAGGGCCGCGCCATGGGTCGCAGCCGCCTCGACCAGTCTGTCGAGCGGCGCCAGCGGGAACAGCGGTCGCACGCCGTCATGGATCAGGATGATATCTTCATCGCCGGCGGCGCAGGCCGCCAGACCGTTGCGCACCGAATCCTGACGTTCCGTCCCGCCGGCAATCAGGCCGGCGATCTTGCCGATGGCAAAGCGTTCCACCACCTGCTGCCGGCAATAGTCCAGTTCCGCCTCCGGCGCAATGACCAAGATAGACGTGACCAGAGGGTGTCTGGCCAGACGCTGGAGCGTGACCGCGAGCACGGGCCCGTCCTGCAGTTCCAAATACTGTTTCCTGACGGCCGCGCCGAATCGGCGCCCGGCGCCAGCTGCCGGGACGAGCACATGCACATTCATGGGAAAGCTCCCGAGCGGGTCGACGGGCAGGAACCGGCAGACCAATGGGGTGGACCACCGCTCCCTCTTTTACCTCATTTGGCCGGCCTTGAAAATACTTTTGTCGAAAAACCATCCGGTCCGCCTGGCGACCTGAGCCGTTTTCCGATCTCCCAAAATAAAAAAACCAGGCACCTTGCGATACCCGGTTTTTAACAACGGCTTTGCTTGTTCTCAGTTCATGACCATCTTCTCGAGGCGTTGCTGGACCTGGGCTTCGGCAACGCCTTCGGCCAGCGACAGCTCGAGCACCAGCAGGCGCCTGGCCAGTTCGAGGACCTTCTTCTCGCCATAGGAGAGTTCCTTGGCCCCCCTGATCAGATAGAGTTCCCGGAGTACTTCGGCAACTTCCCGGGGGTCGCCGGTCTTGATCTTGTCGTTGTATTCCCGTTGCCGACGGCTCCAGGAAGCGATGGCTCCGCCGCCATTCTGCTTTTCACCCAGGACACTGTATATGGTATCGACCTTGTCCTTGCTGATCAGATTCCGCATGCCGACATGGGATGCATTGCCGACCGGCACCATGATGGTCATGTCATTGTCGATGATCCGCAGCATGTAAAACTTATGCTTTTCCCCGGAAAATTCACGTGCTTCTATCGACTCGACGATCCCGACGCCCTGCGCCGGGTATACTGCGCGATCACCAACTTTGAACATATGGATTTATCTCCCATGAAATACCAATCATATCACACGGGCCATATCCGGTCAACAAAAAGTCCTTAAATATTCAATGTGTCAAGCGGGAAGTCGCACAGAGGACGTGATTTTTCAGCAGCGGCAGGTTTTTTATGAAAATCGGCGTGATCGGGCCCGACAATCAGTTGATCTGGGTGATGGCGCCGTTCTGGACCTGCAGCAGGAACAGGGTCTTGACTGCCTCACCTTGCGCGTTGAACCGCGTGGCGCCGGTCACACCGGGGAAAATCGGCATCTGCGCCAGGGCCCAGCGCACTGCGGCCCGGCTGTCGATCCGCTGGTCGTCCAGCAGCGTCAGGAGAATGCCGGCGGCATCATAGCCCTGAGCTTCGAGAATGGTCGGCTCTTCGCCGTGACTGGCATAGTAGTCTTCGACGAATTCCTGGACAAAGGGATATGGGCTGTGCCGGAAAAAACCGTCGACGAAAACGGCACCCTCGACGAATTTGCCGGCCGTTTTGATCAGGACCGGATCATTCCAGCCGTTGGTGCCGAGCAGCTGCACCTCCTCCAGGCCGTAAAAGGGCAACTGCGGCGCAATCAGACTGATCCGATCGGCATAATCAGGCATGAACAGAGCTTCGAAAGGGGGCGGCTCTTCCTTTTCGGGCTCCCCGGGGAGACCGTTCGGGTCCTCTGGTTTTTCTTCTTCGTCGGGCGCATCCGGATCCAGACCCTGCAGCAGCCGCACCTGGCGGCGAAAGTCGGTCTGCTCCGGCAGGTAGCTCTGCCGTGCCACCAGCTCTCCGCCGTGCTGCATGACCGCCGCGCTGAAAAGGTCCGCCATCATCTGCCCCTGCCGGCTGTCGGGATGCAGGATGCCGAAGGTGCGCAGCCCCTGTTCCTTGATCGCAAAATCGACCAGCGCATCCACCTGCAGACGGGCCGTCAAAGAATTCCGGAAGATGTAGGGCGAGGCGGCAGCCAGCCCCTCTTTCTGGGAAAGAGCCAACAGCGGGATCTGTTCCCGGGCGGCCCGCTCGGCAGCGGCGACAGCCGCATTGCCGACCAGAGGACCCGCCAGGGCCATGACCCGCTCGCCAATGGCCAGTTCGGCAACCTGCCGGCCGGCGGTTTCCGCTTCGCCCGCCGTATCGCGATATAAAAACCGGACCGGTACCGCAGGCCGAAAATCGGTCCGCGCCTGCTCCATGCCCCGCTGAACCAGCTTGCCGAAGGCCGCATAACGGCCGGACAGCGGCAGCAGGACTCCCACCGCCCGCTGCAACTGGTTGGGGTCGGAAAGCTGGGACAAAAGCGTCAATGCTTCATCGCGATAGGCGAAGCCGGGCGGGCCCGCCAGAACCTGGTTGACCAGCTGACGGGCTGCTTCTTTGCGGCCGGCGGCCAGGGCTCGCCAGCCGAGCTTGAGCCTGGCAAGCAGCCCGATCGGGCTGCCCCGATACATGAAGGCAGCCTCTTTGAGCTCATGGTCGGCCATCTGGGCGTCCATCAAAACGTGCACCCGGGACAGCACCTCCTCCGGCAGCAGGCGGCCCTCGGTCAACAGCGCCTGATGCAGGAAATACAGAGCCGATTGCACCTGGTCCTGTTCCGCCAGCCCAGCGGCCAGCAACAGGTCTCGCTGCTGGCGCTGGGCCAGAGCGAGCTGGTCGCTGTCCAGGGAGCGCAGGGTGGCCACTGCCTCAGCCACTGCGCCAAGCTGGAGCTGCAAACGGCCCTTGAGCAGCTGATCGGCCGGCAGGATTTTTTCCGGCGGCAGTTCGGCCAGATAATCGAGAGCCAGCTGCGGTTCGTCGAGATCGGCATGAACGGCCGCCAACGCCCGGTAAGCCTCTCCGGCCAGGCCGGATTCGGCATGACTGACCAGGAAACCGCGCAGCAGTCCGGCCGCCTCCGCCAATCGACCGTCTTCATAATGGCCGACCGCCCGCTCCAGTGCCGCCCTGGCCCGTTCCGGGGCAGCCGTCGCCGCAGCCACCGGGGCAGGGTCGGCAACCACTCCGCCCAGCACCAGAAAGCCTGCAATCAGGCAGCAGCAGAGGTTCTTGAAACGCATTATCCGAAGAGCTCCTTGACCTTGCCGAAAAAGGTTTTCCCCAGCGGGTGGACATCCTCACCCCCTGCCTGGGAAAACTCCTCAAGAAGTTCCTTTTGCCGCGCTGTCAGCTTGGTCGGCGTCTCGACCCGCGCTACAATCAGCTCATCGCCACGGCCATAGCCGTGCAGGGTGGGAATCCCCTTGCTCGGCAGGCGGAAGATCTTGCCGCTCTGGGTCCCGGCAGGGATCTTGAGGTTGACCTTGCCGTCCAGGGTCGGCACCTCCAGTTCGCAGCCGAGTGCCGCCTGGGCAAAGGAAATAGGGATATCACAGAGGATATCCTGGCCTTCCCGCTTGAAGATAGGGTGCTCCTTGACGGTAATGACCACGTACAGGTCGCCTGGCGGACCACCCTGAACCCCGGGTTCGCCCTCCCCGTTCAACTTGAGGCGGTTGCCGGTTTCGACCCCCGCCGGAATCTTCAGCGAGAGCGTTTTCTTACTGCGGGTCAGGCCGCTGCCGTGACATTCCGGGCAGGGGTCCGAGATCCGCTTGCCTTCACCGCCGCAATCGGGGCAGGGACGGGTCAGGGAGAAGAATCCCTGCTGGAAGCGAACCTGGCCGTGGCCGGCACAGGTCTGGCAGGTCTGCGGTGCGGTACCCGGCTTGGCGCCGGAGCCGTCGCAGGCTTCGCACCGCTTGTGCCGGGGAATTTGGATTTTGGTATCGAGACCGAAGGCGGCCTCTTCGAAGGAAATCTTCAGATTGTAACGCAGGTCGTCCCCGCGGCGGCCGCTGCCGCGGCGGGCACCGCCGCCGAAGATATCGCCGAAGATATCGCCGAACAGATCCTCGAAGGGCGTGCCACCGAAGCCGCCGCCAGCGTAACCGTTGCTCTGGTCGACCCCGGCGTGGCCATACTGATCATAAAGGGCCCGCTTCTGGGGATCGGAAAGAATGGCATAGGCTTCAGAGAGCTCCTTGAAGCGCCCCTCGGCTTCCGCATCACCTGGATTCTTGTCGGGATGGCATTTCAGCGCCAGTTTGCGGTAAGCCTTCTTGATCTCAGTCTCGCTGGCATTGCGATGGACTTCGAGAATCTCGTAATAATCGCGTTTATTCACACTCACCCCTGAAACAGGCGACAGGGACCGGTACCAACCGCCCCCTGTCGCCGTCTAACGACTCATGTCACGTCGCCCCCTCGACGGGGGCGACATCTCGGACCCGAGGAAGGGCTCACTCCTTCTTCTGGTCGTCGACCTCTTCGAACTCCGCATCGACCACGTCCTCTGCGGGCTGCTCGCCGGCGGGCTGCTCGCCGGCGCCTTCGCCGCCCTCCTGGGGCTGCTGATACATGACTTCGGCCAGCTTGTGCGAGGCCTGGGCCAAGGCTTCGGTTTTGCTCTTGATCGCCTCGGCGTCGTCGGCCTCCATAGCCTTTTTCAGATCTTCGAGCGCGGTTTCGATGGCCTGCTTGGTTTCTGCATCGATCTTGTCGCTGTGCTCGCTGACCGCCTTCTCCGTGGTATAGACCAAACCATCGGCCTGGTTACGCGCCTCAATCAGTTCACGCTTCTTCTTGTCCTCCGAAGCGTGGGATTCGGCATCCTTGACCATTTTGTCGATCTCTTCCTCGGACAGGCCCGAGGAAGCGGTGATGCGAATCGACTGCTCCTTGCCGGTACCGAGATCCTTGGCGGAGACGTTGAGAATGCCGTTGGCGTCAATATCGAAAGTGACCTCGATCTGCGGGACGCCACGCGGGGCCGGCGGGATACCGACCAGTTCGAAGCGGCCGATGGTTTTATTGTCGCTGGCCATTTCGCGTTCGCCCTGCAGCACATGCACGGAAACTGCGGGCTGGTTATCGGCCGCCGTGGAGAAGATCTGACTCTTCTTGCACGGGATGGTGGTGTTCTTTTCGATCAGTTTGGTCATGACGCCGCCGAGGGTCTCGATGCCCAGCGACAGCGGCGTCACATCAAGCAGCAGAACATCCTTGACGTCGCCCTTGAGCACGCCACCCTGAATGCCGGCGCCAATCGCCACGACTTCGTCGGGGTTGACGCCCTTGCTCGGGGTCTTGCCGAAGATCTCCTGAACCTTGGCCTGGACCGCAGGCATGCGGGTCATGCCGCCGACCAGAATCACCTCATCCACTTCAGAGGCGCTCAGGCCGGCATCTTTCAACGCGGTTTTACAGGGGCCAACCAGCTTGTCCAGCAAATCGCCGACCAGGCTTTCCAGTTTGGAGCGGGACAGCTTGATGTTGAGATGTTTGGGCCCGGACTGGTCGGCCGTGATGAACGGCAGATTGATATCGGTTTCCGCGGACGAAGACAATTCGCACTTGGCCTTCTCGGCGGCTTCCTTGAGGCGCTGCAGAGCCATCTTGTCGCTCCGCAGGTTGATACCCTGATCTTTTTTGAATTCATCGGCGACATAGTCGATGATGCGCTGATCGAAATCCTCGCCGCCGAGGAAGGTATCGCCGTGGGTCGACTTGACCTCGAAGACGCCGTCGCCCAGCTCCAGGATGGAAATGTCGAAGGTCCCGCCGCCCAGGTCGAAAACCGCGATCTTGCGCTCTTCCTTCTTGTCCAGGCCATAGGCCAGGGCCGCGGCGGTCGGCTCGTTGATGATGCGCAGCACGTTGAGTCCGGCGATCTTGCCGGCATCCTTGGTGGCCTGCCGCTGGGAATCGTTGAAGTAGGCCGGCACCGTGACCACGGCATCGGTCACCTCCTCGCCGAGGTAATCGGCCGCCGTCTGCTTCATCTTCTGCAGCACCATGGCGGAAATTTCCGGGGCGCTGTATTTCTTGCCGCGCGCTTCGACCCAGGCATCGCCGTTGTCCGCCTCGACGATCTTGTAAGGCACGATGGAAATGTCCTTTTTGACCGCCTCTGAATCGAACTTGCGGCCGATCAGCCGCTTGATGGCGAACAAGGTGTTTTCCGGGTTGGTCACGGCCTGCCGTTTGGCCTGCTGGCCGACCAGACGCTCGCCGCTTTCCGTAAAAGCGACCATCGAAGGGGTCGTCCGGCTGCCCTCGGCATTGGCAATAACGACGGGCTCCCCGCCTTCCATGACGGCGACGCAGGAGTTGGTGGTCCCCAGGTCGATTCCGATAACTTTACTCATTTTATTCATCCTCCTTGATTTTGGTTTTTCTGATCAACTATCTGTGCGACCTGACCGGGGCACGGCAGGTGCCCCGGGCCGGTCGTTTTTTCAATCGGCTGCGCCTGCCTGGCCGGGGTCGGCTGCGGGCGGCTTGGCTACCATGACCAATGAAGGCCGCAGCAGGCGATCGTTCAGCAGATAGCCCTTCTGCAGTTCGACGGCGACCGCGTTAGGTGGCTGTTCCTCGGTTTCCAGCTGACCCATGGCCTGGTGCAGGTTGGGGTCGAAGGCCGTGCCGACCGACTCGATCGGCTTGACGCCGAACTCATCCAGGACCTTGCGGAACATGCTGATGGTCATGTTGACCCCTTCCAGCAGACCCTGGTCGTTCTCCTGCTCGCCGGCGTGGTCAACGGCCCGCTCCAGATTATCCAGGACCGGGATCATCTCCTTGAGCAGCCGGTCGTTGGCGAAGCGGATCGCCTCCTCCTTCTCGCGCTGAGAGCGCTTGCGGAAGTTCTCCAGGTCCGCGCGCTCGCGCAGATAAAGGTCCCAGTTCCGGGCCGCTTCCGCCTTGAGCTCGCCGAGCAGTTCCTTAAGTCCGGGAGGGACTTCCTGAGCGTCGGAACCGGGGTCTGCTTCCCCCTCGGTCTCGGCGGTCATTGGCTCTTCCGGGCTCTCCTGGCCAGGCTTTCGGGCTTGGTTCTCCTGCGATTTCCTGTCTTTTCTTGCCACGTTGTCAATCTCCTAATCAGAATCGTTGTCCAACAGCCGGCTGACCAGAGTCGCCGTGTAGTCGACGATCGGCACCACCTTGGCGTACGGCATCCGGCTGGGGCCGATGATGCCCAGCGACCCCAGCGAACCGCTCCGGCTCGAGTAGGAAGCGGCAATCAGGCTGCAACCGGCAATTTCGCTGTGCTCGGTTTCACTGCCGATGATGATCTGCACGCCGCTGCCCTGCACGCCCCTGTCGAGCAGTTCGAACAAAACGCTCTTGCGTTCGAAGGCCCGGAAAATCCGCTTCATGCGCTCCATGTCGCAGAATTCGGGCTGCTCAAGAAAGAGGCTGGTGCCTTCGATGATCACGTCGCCTTCCGGGTCGCCTGCGAAGGCGGCGCTGGACAGGCGCATGGCTCGTTGCAGGAGCCGGTCGTAGAGCGCCTTCTCCCGGGCCATTTTCGACAACAGCTGGTTCTGCATCGCCTGGATGCTGAGGCCGGCCATGGTCCGGTTCAGGTAATTGGTGATCTGTTCCAGTTCGGCCGCAGTCAGATCCTCATCGATTTCGATCAGCTTGTTCTGGACCAGGCCCGATTGGGTGACGAACACCACCAGCACCTTGCTGCTCGACAGCTTGACGAATTCGATATGCCGGAAAATCGTCTTCTGCAGGCGCGGCAGCATAACCAGGCCGGTGTAGCTGGACATGCTGGACAGGGCTTTGCTCGCCGCCCGCAGCAGTTCGGACATCTGCAGTCCTTTCCACTGGTATTCGGTCTCTATCCGGTCCTTCTGCCGCCGGCCGATGCCGGAAACCCGCAGCAGGGTGTCCACATAGAAGCGGTAGCCCTGTTCGGTCGGAATCCGCCCCGAAGAGGTGTGGGGCGAACAGAGATAGCCCTGCTCTTCGAGCTCGGCCATGACATTGCGAACCGTCGCCGGCGACAGGCGGACTGCCAGGCGGGCGGTAATCGCCCGGGAGCCGACCGGCTGCGCCGTGGCGATATGCTCCTCGATAATCGCTTCGAGAATTTGCTGGCTGCGTGTATTCAGCTCGTTGGCCATGGATAAGTACCCCGCTGAAAAAACTCAAGCCGGAAAGTCCGGCCCGTCCTCAGCATTTAGCACTCTTGCCGCCTGAGTGCTAACCGCGAAATCAACATAACAACGCCCCCCCCCTTTGTCAAGAGCGCGGCAAACGTTTTATTGGTGGTGCTTTGCGGGGCAAGACAGGGTTCCGGACAGGCTCCGCCGAGTTCTCTGCCGGCCGTCCCGGCGACAGTCCGCCGCTAAAGAAAGGGCTCGATCCAATGATCGAAAAGCAGCCAGTCGGCAGGCTGCAGCCGCCAGCGGCCGTGGGCATATTGCAAATGCCCCGCGAGTTGGCGGACCGCCGCAGGGAAAGCCTCTTCAACACTTGCTCCGAAACGGGCTCGAAAGCGTTCATTATCGACCCCCTGCCTGGTCCTCAGGCCGAGATAGATGGTTTCGCGCATTGCTCCGGCCCGGTCGAATTCTTCGATTGCGGTCATGGGATCCCGTCCGGCCAGCAGCTGCTCACGATAAGCCTGCAGATCGTTGGCCGCCGCCAACCTGGCTCCCCAGCCCGCCGTCAGAAAGGAATGCGCGCCGGCGCCGAGGCCGAGACTGGGTTGTCGGAGCCAGTAGCCGAGATTGTGACGGCAGGCGAACCCGGGCCGGGCATAGTTGGCAATTTCATAATGTTCGTAACCAGCGGCTTCTAGCTCGGCATGCAGCAGCAGGAAAGCATCCGCATAAAATTCATCATCAGGCAAAGACAGTAGACCCTGCCGAACGGCGGCCCCCAGCGGAGTGTCAGCTTCGGCGCTCAATCCGTAACAGGAAAAATGTTCGGGCAGAAACTCCAGGGCGCGCTGAAGATCCTCATGCAGATCCGCCAGCCGCTGCCCTGGTAAAGCAAACATCAGGTCGCAGGCAAGATTGTCAAAGCCCGCCTGTCGTGCCAGCCGCAGGGCCCCCAGGTTCTCGGTGGCGGTGTGCGGTCGCCCGATCCGGCGGAGCCTGTTTTCCGAAAAGGTCTGAACCCCCAGAGACAGCCTGTTGATGCCTGCGGTGCGGTAGCCGTTGAGAGAAGCCGGCGAAACCGTCCCTGGATTTGCTTCCAGGCTGATTTCGACATCTGGCTCGAAGCCGAACAGCTGTTCGGCAAACTCCAGGATGCGGCTGATCTGTTCCGGCGTCAGCAAAGAGGGGGTTCCGCCACCGAAGAAAACCGTGGCGAAGGGTCCATTCCAGCGATCCCCTGCCGCCGCCAGTTGCAGCTGCCGCAGCAACAGTCCGATGTACTCTTCGAGGTCGGTAGCATGCGCCACCGGGACGGAAAAAAAATCGCAGTAGGAGCATTTGCTCAGACAGAAGGGTATATGCAGGTAAAGGCTGGTTTTCAAGGCAGGCGCCCGGCTGATTCAGGCCCAGGGAAAGCTGCCATGGTCAGTTTACCAGAAAAAGAAAAAGGACAGCAGCGAGAGGAAGAGAACGGCCAGCAAAACCCCGAATCCAACGGGATAAGTGCCGAGATGACTGCGGCGCTCAATGTCGGCTTCCTTTCGGGAGAGGTCCCGGTCGCTGCCGCCCAGCTCAGCCACCAGGCGGAGGCCGTATTTCTGCAGATTGGCGCCGGGGTCGGCAAAGAACCGACTCAACAGAGCCGGCACCCGCTGAACGAAAATGCGGTTCATCCAGTCATTCAGACCGTTGAAAGCTTGGTCGCAGAGTTGATAAAAGGCGCGCCCCCCGAGCCGGTAGAACCAGTCGGTGTCCAGTGAGATCGTTTCGGTTCGCCGCAGCAGCGGCAGGAGCAGGAAGAATGCCAGGGCCGAGAACATCAGCAGCTGCAGCTGGTTGAGCGTATGTTCGAAGGTATAGGCCTCGAAGTGTACGGCATAGGGCAGAATGTCATACAGCGGCTGCGGGTAAACCCCCAGAAAGATACAGATAAACGCCATGATCGCCATGGCCGCCATCATGTGCCTGGGAGGTTCCCCCGGTCGCAGACCGCTGTCTCTGGCGAAGAAGACAAAGTAGGGAAACTTGATGCCGGCATGCAGGAAAACACCGGCCGACGCGATTTCAAGGACCAGCCAAACCCAGTAGAGTCCTTCGTGCACACCGGCCTCGATAATCATCGGCTTGCTGGTATAGCCGGAGAAGCCGGGAAATGATGAGATCGCCAGGGCGCCGACGATACCGAACACCATGGTCCAGGGCATCGTCTTGTAGAGGCCGCCGAGATCGGTACATTTGCTTCTGCCGGTCATATAGAGGACCGAACCGGCACTCATCCAGAGAAGGGCCTTATAGATAATGTGGCAGAAGGCGTGCGCTGCGGCACCATTGATCGCCATGGCGGTGCCGATGCCGGCGGCACAGACCATGAAGCCGACCTGGTTGATGATCGAGTAGGCCAGAATGCGGCGCATGTCGTTCTCGAGAATCGCGTAAATGATGCCATAGACCGCCATGATGCAGCCGACCAGCATCAAAATCTCCCAGCCCGGGAAGCCGCGCAGCAGGGTATAGACCGCCGTCTTGGTGGTGTAGGCGGTCATAATCACGCCGCCGGTGACGGTTGCCTCGGGGTAGGCATCAGAGAGCCAGGCCGAAAAAGGCGGCGCCGCAGCGTTGACCAGGAAGCCGACCAGGATCAAGTAGGTCGAGAGATCACGCAGGACGAAGCCGTCGAAAGCGACCGAGCCGGTCTGGTTGATATAGAGCAGGATACCGGCCAGCAGCAGCAGGCCGCCGAACAGGTGCATCATGACGTAACGGAAGGCGGCACGGCCGCTCTTTCTGGTTCGGCGCGCCAGGATCAGAAAAGTCGAGGTGATCGCCATGACTTCCCAGAAAAGGTACAGGCTGATCAAATCGCCGGCGAAGACCGCGCCAAGACTGGCTCCGATGTAGACCAGCGAGGCGAAGTGCTCATTGACGGTTTTCAGATGCTGGGCGAACAGAAAGGCACAGAAGGCGTTGATGGTAAAAACATAGCCGAACACCTTGCTCAGCTTATCCACCCGCATCAGGGTCAGATCGAAGCCGAACAGCTGGTAATGCCAGCCTTCACCAGGAGCGAGCGAGGCGATCAGAAAGAAGCCGAGCGCCGGGACCAGCAGAATCAGACCGTTGCGGGCGATACGCGGCAGAACCAGCAGCAGCAGGGCGCCAGCG
>Ga0102929_1000429_pt1 | contig 24330 bp, 21 predicted proteins | sample SalPonR1_B_D2_MG_FD_78510 | JGI IMG/M metagenome (GOLD analysis project Ga0102929, IMG submission 78510) | Salt pond soil microbial communities from South San Francisco under conditions of wetland restoration - Salt Pond MetaG R1_B_D2_MG | ecosystem: Environmental > Aquatic > Marine > Intertidal... | reverse complement strand
GTCCTTGGCGGCTCGGTCAGCGCGACCCATGCCCAGAAGATCTGCAAGATCATGGACATGGCCATGCAGAATGGCGCGCCGGTGATCGGCATCAACGACTCGGGCGGCGCGCGTATCCAGGAGGGCGTGGACAGCCTTGCCGGCTATGGCGAGGTGTTCCAGCGCAATATCGAGGCCTCGGGCGTGGTGCCGCAGATCAGCGTTATCATGGGCCCCTGCGCCGGTGGTGCGGTCTATTCTCCGGCCATGACCGACTTCATCTTCATGGTGAAGGACAGCTCCTACATGTTCGTCACCGGCCCCGACGTGGTCAAGACCGTCACCAACGAGCACGTGACGGCCGAGGAACTCGGCGGCGCGAGCACCCATACCAAGAAGTCGAGCGTCGCCGACGCGGCCTTCGAAAACGACGTGGAGGCCCTGGCCGAGGTTCGCCGCCTCGTCGATTTCCTGCCGCTCAACAACCAGCAGAAGCCGCCGGTGCGCCCCTTCTTCGACGACGTGGACCGCATCGAGGACAGCCTCGATACACTGGTGCCGGAAAACCCCAACATGCCTTATGACATGAAGGAACTGATCCACAAGATCGGCGACGAGGGCGATTTCTACGAGATCCAGGAGGATTTCGCCAAGAACATCCTCACCGGATTCATCCGGCTGGAAGGCCAGACCGTCGGGGTCGTAGCGAACCAGCCCATGGTGCTGGCCGGCTGCCTGGATATCGACAGCAGCCGCAAGGCCGCGCGCTTCGTTCGGTTCTGCGATGCCTTCGAGATTCCCTTGCTGACACTGGTCGACGTGCCCGGGTTCCTGCCGGGAACAGGCCAGGAATATCGCGGCGTCATAAAGCACGGCGCCAAGCTGCTGTTCGCCTATGGCGAGGCGACGGTGCCGAAAGTCACCGTAATCACCCGCAAGGCCTATGGCGGGGCCTACGTGGTCATGAGTTCCAAGCACCTGCGCGGGGACATCAATTATGCCTGGCCCACCTCCGAGGTTGCGGTGATGGGCGCCAAGGGCGCGACCGAGATCCTCTATCGTTCGGAACTGGGCGATCAGGAGAAGATCGCGGCCCGCGCCACGGAATACGAGGATCGCTTTGCCAATCCCTTCGTGGCCGCCGAACGTGGCTTCATCGACGAAGTGATCCAGCCCCGGTCGACCCGCAAGCGACTGTGCCGGGCCTTTGCCGGGTTGCGGGGCAAGCAGCGCAAGATGCCCTGGAAGAAGCACGACAACATCCCGCTCTGACCCGGTGTCGGCAGGGCTCTGACCCCCTTCGCAAGCGCGATTCCCGCGTGGTATTTCTGACCCCGAGAAACCAGGTACCCACCCGCCATGATCCGTCCGTTCCTGTCAGCGCTTCTTTTCGCGGCCGCCCCGGCGGTGGCCGCACAGGACCTTGCGGTGCCGTCGGGCCAGCCGCTGCAGCTGATGGAACTTCGACTGGAGGAGGCGCCCGTGCTGGCGCGCTTCCGTTTTCTGGCGCCGGAGCTGGGCGCGCGCGGCTTCGCGGCGGTGGCGGATGACTTTCGCGCGCTCTGTGACGGCTACGCGCGCCCGGCGTTGGCCGCCGAGGGACGCGCGGTGGATCGGGTGGTGATCTCGCTTTCGGAGCAAGAGGTTCCCTTCGGCGAGACCGCCCCCGGTGTCGCCCAGTTTTTCGAGGTTTTCCGACTTTCGGATGGCAGCTGCATTTGGGAGTATTTCTGATGCAACCACAATATCTTGCAGACCGACCTTCGAGTGAAGCTTCCAGTGTGTCGACGCGGCCACAGGATTTGGCCGCGGCCAGCGCCACGTATCCTTGCGGGGCCGTTTGGCGTAATTTTCCACGGGGTTGCCCCCAGGCAGCCCGACCGCAAGGGGCGGGTCCGGGCCGGCGCAAGACCGGCATGGCCCGCTTGGCAGACACAGACAGGAGACTGACATGGCAAGAAGCATCAAGGGGGCCGCGGCGTTCTGCGTCCTGGCCCTGGTGGCGGCCTGCGGTGGCAATGACGCCGGCGCGGTCGAGGAGTTCGTGGTCGTCGATCCGGCGCCCGTCACCGAAGAGCCCGGCTTCACCGGCAAGTACAAGTAGCCCGCGCGAGGGGCAGGCCTTCCCGCCTGTCCCGGTGCCGCGTCCTTTGACCACGGGGGGCGCGTGATGGAAAAGCACCGCGGGTTCCCCAGCCGCCTGCCCGGCACCGACTACCACTTCACCCTGCGCCGCCCCGCAAAGGGAACGCCGCCCGCTTTGAGGCGGCGCGAGCGTTACGCCGACCGCCGTCCTGCGGACCGCAAGGCCGACGAGGGCTTTCTCTGGGCGCTGATCGAACATTTCGGCGAAGAGCCGTTTGCGCGCGGCAACCTGGATGCCGGCCGGCTGAGCTGGCTGTTCGGGCGCGAGGTCGTGCCGGCCGAAGACCCGTTCGATCCCAAAAGCTACGACGCGTTGCTGCGGATCGACCAGCGGGCAGCACGGGCCAGTTTCCCCGACATATTCCGGCCCGGGTGGGCGCCATGATCGGCGGCTTTTGGCGCAGCAGGGCACAATCTGGGCGGGAATTGGCCGACATGCCCGCCCTCGCGCAGCATGGTGATGACGGACCACCGCGTTCGTGCAAGGGTGAGACTACGGGCAGTCCCCAACTGCCCGCATATTGTCAAGACCGTTACCCTTCCCCTCGTCGGTTCGATCGCCCCGCGATCGGACCGACACCCCTTTGCAGGGTCGTGCCGGCCGGATCGAGGCAAATCCGCTCAATCCCCGCCCGCGCGCAGATGACAGTTGTATTCCCGCGCAAAAGGTCCGATTCTGCGAGGCGCAGGACCAATCAAGAAAAGGGCAGTCCACAATGTTCAAATTCCGTCTCGTCATCGCCTGTTTGGCGGTCGCCGGCCTCTCGGCCTGTCTTGACAACGACCTCGAACGCGGTCTCGCCGGGGCAGCTGGCGGCGCCATTGTCGCCGACGCCTTCGGCGGCGATCCTGTCACCGGCGCGATCGTCGGTGGCGCCGGCGGCGCGCTTTGCGACGAATTCACGCGACAGTGCCGCTGACCTGATCGCGCCCGTCACGGGCGTCCGACCCTATCCGACCGCCGTTCCGGGTGACCCCCGGTGCGGCGGTCTTGCTTTTGAAGGACCCTGAGCATGTTCAAGAAGATCCTGATCGCCAACCGGGGCGAGATCGCCTGCCGCGTCATCAAGTCCGCCCGCCGCCTGGGGATCGCGACGGTGGCCATCTACTCGGACGCGGACAAGCACGCGCTGCATGTCCGCATGGCCGACGAGGCGGTGCATATCGGCCCGGCGCCCGCGAACCAGTCCTACATCGTGATCGAGAACGTCATGAAGGCGGTCCGCGAAACCGGGGCCGAGGCGGTGCATCCGGGCTATGGCTTCCTGTCCGAGAATTCCAAATTCGCCGCGGCGCTGGAGGCCGAGGGCGTGGCCTTCATTGGGCCGCCCAAGGGCGCGATCGAGGCCATGGGCGACAAGATCACCTCAAAGAAGATCGCGCAGGAAGCCGGTGTCAGCACCGTGCCGGGCGTCATGGGCCTGATCGAGGATGCCGAGGAGGCAGTGAAGATCAGCAACGAGATCGGATACCCGGTGATGATCAAGGCCAGCGCCGGTGGCGGCGGCAAGGGGATGCGCATCGCCTGGACCGATGACGAGGCACGCGAGGGCTTCCAGTCGTCGAAGAACGAGGCGGCAAGCTCCTTCGGGGATGACCGGATATTCATCGAGAAATTCGTCACTCAGCCGCGTCACATCGAGATCCAGGTGCTGTGCGACACGCATGGTAACGGCATCTACCTGGGTGAGCGGGAATGCTCGATCCAGCGCCGCAACCAGAAGGTCATCGAGGAGGCGCCCAGCCCCTTCCTTGACGAAGCCACCCGCAAGGCCATGGGCGAACAGGCCGTGGCCCTGGCACAGGCGGTGGATTACGCCAGCGCGGGAACGGTGGAATTCATCGTCGACGGCGACAAGAACTTCTACTTCCTGGAAATGAACACCCGGTTGCAGGTTGAACACCCGGTGACGGAACTGATCACCGGCGTGGACCTTGTGGAACAGATGATCCGTGTGGCGCAGGGCGAGGTGCTGCAATTGGCCCAGGACGACATCCGGTTGAATGGCTGGGCCATGGAAAGCCGGCTTTACGCCGAGGACCCCTATCGTGGCTTCCTGCCCTCGATCGGGCGGCTCACCCGATATCGTCCGCCCGAAGAGGTGACCGAGGCCCGGCGCGCCGTGCGCAACGACACGGGTGTCTTCGAGGGCGGCGAGATTTCCATGTATTACGATCCCATGATCGCCAAGCTGTGTACCTGGGCGCCGGATCGTGACACCGCCATCAAGGAGATGCGCATCGCGCTGGACAGTTTCGAGGTCGAGGGGATCGGTCATAACATTCCCTTCCTGGCCGCGGTCTATGACCACCCGAAATTCACCAGCGGCGAGATGACCACCGCCTTCATCGCCGAGGAATATCCCGACGGTTTCGAGGGGGTGACGCTGTCCGGGGCCGACCTGGGCCGGGTCGCGGCCGCCGCAGTTGCCATGTATCGGGTTTGCGAAATCCGCCGCGCGCGCATCTCGGGGCGCATGGGCAACCATGAACGCCAGGTCGGGCAGGACTGGGTCGTGACCCTTCAGGGCGTTGCCTTCGAGGCCCGGGTCGTGGCCGACCGTGCGGGCGCCGATGTCACGATCGGGGACAGCACCTACCGTGTCGAGGGCGACTGGACCCCGGGACAATCGCTCGCGCGGATGACGGTGGACGGCGCGCCGCTGGTGCTCAAGGCCGAGCTGATCTCGGCCGGGTTCCGCCTGCGCTATCGCGGGGCGGACCTTAGGGTGAATGTGCGCACCCCGCGCCAGGCCGAGCTGGCCGCGCTGATGCCCGAGAAGCTGCCGCCCGACACTTCGCGGATGCTGCTCTGCCCGATGCCTGGCATGATCGTCAAGGTCGATGTCGAGATCGGCCAGGAAGTGCAGGAGGGCCAGGCCCTTTGCACCGTGGAGGCCATGAAGATGGAGAACATCCTGCGCGCCGAGAAGACCGCGATCGTTGCTCAGATCAACGCCGGACCGGGCGAGAGCCTGGCGGTGGACGACGTGATCATGGAGTTCGAGTGACCCCATGACGCGCCGCGACCATATCGCGCTGGTCTACTTGCTGGCTTACGTGGCAGGCGTGGGCACCGCCTTAGGGGTGATGCGCGTGCAGGCCGGGGCGGGGCCGATCCCGCCGGGGCTGTGGCTGCTGGCCGCGCCCATGGCCGGGCTGGCCGCCTTTGCCATGGTTCATGGCCTGGGGCGGGGCCGGGCGCTGCGCGTGGTCTTCTGGACATTCTCCTTGCTGGGGCTGGCGGCGCTCTGGCTGCTGGCCTTCCTGCTGATCCGGCTGGGGATGGCGCCGGTGCCGGTGCTGGGCCTTGTCGTGATCGCGTTGCTGCCTGCGGGCATGGCGCTGGCCCTGCGCGACGGGGGCCGCTGAGATGCTGCTTCAGATGCCGCGTTGCGCGTCGATTTCCTGTTGCCGCAGCGGCATCTTGTCGATGGAGCGCGAAATCTCGCGCGCGGGCCAGGGCGCCGGCTTGCGCAGTTCCACCTCGCCGTCCTTGCCCATGATGACCAGCATGAAATCCCGCGGGCGCAGTCGTTCGCGCAACGGCGACAGGGTGTCGGGATCGGTGTCGGTGATGATGACCACCTCGCGCTCGATGAGTGCGTCTGGCCGCTTGGCCAGCAACTCCAGCTGCTGGCGCAGGCGTGGGTCGTTCTCGCTGCCGGCGAAGATCACCAGCGGCCGCGCGAGCCACTCGAAATCCTTCAAATCGACCTCGCCGGCATCGAAGACCCGCATCGGGTCCTCTTGCCAGAGTTCGACCGCCGAGGGGGCCTCGGCCTCCTGCGCGAGGGCTGCCGTGGCAAAGAACCCCGCGATCACAAAAGCAAAAATCCGTGGCATCCAGTCTCCCTTCACAGGAGATATAGTCGGTCTGACCGCGAAATCGAAGGCTTTGCAGGCCACTGGCCGAAACAATTTTACCATTAAGCCTATTGTCAGAATGCCCCTTCACACAGGCCCCCGGGCCGACGCGCCGAGGGTATGTCTGGTCCGCGACACGAAAAGAGGACCAAGGCACATGGACATTCTGCTGCACCTGGGCGCCCATCGCACGGCAACCACCGGATACCAGGCGTTTCTCTGGGCCAACCGGGCGGGTCTGGCCGCGGCCGGGCTGACACCCTGGACCCCGCGACGCACCCGCGACGGGCTGCTTGACGGGCTGATCCGCCATCCCATGCGCGTCACGATGGAGGATGATCGCCGCGGCCAGCGCTCGGTCGGGCGGTTGCGGATGGAACTGGCCCGGCTCGAACGCGCCGACCAGTCGGCCCTGCTGATCTCGGAGGAGAACCTGCTGGGCACAATGATGAATAACATCGAGGATCGTGGGCTCTATTCCTTCCTGCTGGACCGGATGGCGCGCTATGCGCCCGCATTCGACGGGCGGGGCCTGCATGTCGGGCTCGGCATCCGCGACTACGCGGACTACTGGACATCCTGCCTGGGGTTCGCCATCCGCTGGGGCCATCCCGCGCCGGACCGGGCGTTGCTGGACTGCCTGGTCACGCAGCCGCGCCGCTGGCGCCACCTGGTGCGCGAGATTGCAACGGTCTTTCCCGCCGCCCGCATCACGGTCTGGACGCATGAGGTGATGGCGGGCCGGGCCCGGGATGTCACCGCCGCGCTCTGGGGGCGGGGTTTGCCCGCCGGATTGGACGACCCCTGCGACTGGCATAACCGCGGTCCAGGCATCGACGGGGTGATCAAGACGCTGGCCCTGCGAGGCGAGGCGCTGCCCGAGGCCGCCGCGCGCCACAGCGCCGGGCGCTGGATGCCCTTCGACGAGGACCAACGCGCCGTCCTGCATGCCCAATACCGCCGCGACCTGGCCTGGCTGACCGCCGGGGCCGAGGGGCTGGCGACCTATATCGACGGGCGGGAAACGCCCGCGACGACGGACAGGCCCGGTGACCCGGGCCGGAGGAATCTTCGCGTGGTGCCGGGCAGCGGCCCCACGCCAACCGGAGGACTGAAAGATGGGATCGAAAAAGGAGTGGGCTGACCGCGCCGTCAAGGAACTGCGTGGCCGCCCGCTGGACGACCTGACGTGGAAGACGCTGGAGGGCATAGACGTCGAGGCGCTCTATACCGAAGAGGACACCCGCGACCTGCCGCATATGGGCACCCTGCCGGGCGAGGCGCCCTTCACCCGCGGCGTGCGGTCGACGATGTATGCCGGCCGTCCCTGGACGATCCGGCAATACGCCGGGTTTTCCACGGCCGAGGAATCCAACGCATTCTATCGCAAGAACCTGGCCGCGGGGCAGCAGGGGGTTTCCGTCGCCTTCGACCTGGCCACCCACCGCGGGTATGACAGCGACCACCCCCGTGTCGAGGGTGACGTGGGCAAGGCGGGCGTCGCCATCGACAGCGTCGAGGACATGAAGGTGCTGTTCGAAGGTATCCCGCTGGACGAGGTCAGCGTGTCGATGACAATGAACGGCGCGGTGATCCCGGTATTGGCCAGTTTCATCGTCGCGGGCGAGGAACAGGGCCACGACAAGTCGGTTCTGGCCGGGACCATCCAGAACGACATCCTCAAGGAATTCATGGTCCGCAACACCTATATCTACCCGCCCGAGCCCAGCATGCGGATCGTGTCGGATATCATCGAATATACCAGCGCCGAGATGCCGCGTTTCAACTCGATCTCGATCTCGGGCTACCACATGCAGGAGGCCGGCGCGAACCTGGTTCAGGAACTGGCCTTCACCCTGGCCGACGGGCGCGAATATGTCCGTGCCGCGATCGATGCCGGCATGGACGTGGACAAGTTCGCCCCGCGGCTGTCCTTCTTCTTTGCCATCGGCATGAACTTCTTCATGGAAGCCGCGAAACTGCGCGCGGCCCGCACCCTGTGGCACCGGATCATGACCGAGTTGGGCGCCGAAGCCGAGAAGTCCAAGATGCTGCGCACCCATTGCCAGACCTCGGGCGTCAGCTTGCAGGAACAGGACCCCTATAACAACGTCGTGCGCACCGCCTACGAGGCGATGAGCGCGGCCCTGGGCGGCACCCAGTCGCTGCACACCAACGCGCTGGACGAGGCCATCGCGCTGCCCACGGAGTTCAGCGCGCGCATTGCCCGCAACACCCAGTTGATCCTGCAGGAGGAAACCGGCGTGACGAACGTGGTCGATCCGCTTGCGGGTTCATACTACGTGGAGAAGTTGACCCATGACCTGGCCGAGCAGGCCTGGGCGCTGATGGAGGAGGTCGAGGAGATGGGCGGCATGACCAAGGCCGTTGCGAGCGGTATGCCCAAGCTGCGCATCGAGGAGACCGCCGCGACCCGCCAGGCCATGATCGACCGGGGTGACGAGGTCATCGTCGGGGTCAACAAGTATCGCAAGGACCACGAGGACCCGATCGACATTCGTGACGTGGACAACGCCAAGGTCCGCGACTCGCAGGTTGCGGCGCTGGCGCGCATTCGCGACGGCCGCGACCAGACGGCCTGCGACGCTGCGCTCGCGGAGTTGACCCGCCGCGCCCAAGAGGAAGGCAACCTGCTGGAGGCCGCGGTGGAGGCCGCGCGCGCCCGCGCAACCGTCGGAGAGATCAGCATGGCGATGGAAAAGGAATTCGGGCGCCACCGGGCCGAGGTGAAGACGCTCGCCGGCGTCTATGGCGCCGCCTACGAAGGTGACGCGGACTTTGCCGCCATCCAGGAGGCGGTCAATGCCTTTGCCGCCGAGGAGGGCCGCCGTCCCCGGATGCTCGTGGTCAAGATGGGCCAGGACGGGCACGACCGCGGCGCCAAGGTCATCGCCACGGCCTTTGCCGATATCGGTTTCGACGTGGACGTCGGCCCGCTGTTCCAGACCCCCGAGGAGGCCGCGCAGGACGCGGTGGACAACGATGTCCACGTCATCGGTATCAGCAGCCAGGCGGCGGGCCACAAGACACTCGCGCCGCGGCTGATCGAGGCGCTCAAGGCGGCGGAGGCCGAGGACATCATCGTGATCTGCGGCGGCGTGATCCCGCAACAGGACTACGAATTCCTGACCAAGGCCGGGGTCAAGGCGATCTTCGGGCCGGGCACCAACATCCCCGAGGCGGCCAAGGACATCCTGCGCCTGGTCCGGGCGGCACGGGGGTAGGTGGCCGGGGCGGCCCCGCCGGCGTGCGCCGAGCGTGCCCGCCCGGCCCGTTGCCCTTTCGCGTATCGGCTGTCTCGCAACGGCCGGTTTCGCGGGGCATTTTCGGTTATCCCCAAGAAAGTGCTTTACAGATTACCCTGCCAGGGCCCACCATATCTTGTAAGGGATCTGGCAAAAGACCGCTGTCCCTAGAGCAGGCAGCTAGTATTGGGGGCTCTGCCAGGCCCCGCCGCTAGCAGGACAGGAGGCCCCATGGCACTGACTGAGCAGTTCCCCGACTCCGCAGAGATACATCCCATCGACCTTGTCGAGCACATCGCCGAACATCACGACTGGGAGTTCGACCGGATCGCCGATGACCAGATCGCCATGGCGGTCGAGGGCCAATGGCGGACCTATTCGATCACCCTTGCCTGGTCGGTCTACGACCAGACGCTGCGGCTGATCTGCACCTTCGAGATGGAGCCGCCCGAGGATCGCGTCCCCGCGCTCTACGAGGCGCTCAATCGTGTCAACGACATGTGCTGGGCGGGGGCCTTCACCTATTGGGCCGAACAGAAGTTGATGGTGTATCGCTACGGCCTGGTGCTGGCGGGGGACCAGATCGCCAGCCCCGAGCAGATCGACACGATGATTTCCGCCGCCGTGCTGAGCGCGGAACGCTACTACCCGGCCTTCCAACTCGTCACCTGGGCCGAGCGCGCGCCGGCCGATGCCATCCAGGTCGCCATCGCCGAAGCCTACGGTACCGCCTGACCGGTGCGCGGGGCCGGGCTGGACCTCGCCCGGTCTTGAACCCCCGCCGACCTGTCCCTAACACTTCGGGAAAGACAGGGGGAACGCATGGACATGACAGAAATCGAACGCCGGGGCATGGTCCTGCTGGGCTGCGGCAAGATGGGATCGGCCATGCTGGCGGGCTGGCTGGCCGGTGGATTGCCGTCGTCGGCTGTCTGGGTGATCGACCCCAATCCGTCTGACTGGCTGCGCGCGCAGGGCGTGCATCTTAACACGGATCTTCCCCGGGACCCGGCGGTGGCACTTGTCGCGGTCAAGCCGCAGATGATGGGCGATGCGCTGCCCGCCATGCGGGCGCTGGGCAACGGGTCGACCGTGGTGCTTTCGGTTGCCGCGGGCACGCCGATCTCGGCTTTCGAGGATGCGCTGGGCGACCGCACCCCGGTGATACGCGCGATGCCCAACACCCCCGCCGCGGTGGGGCGGGGGATCACCGCCATCGTCGGCAACACCCACGCCAGCAGCGCCCAGATGGACCTGGCCCAGGCGCTGCTTTCGGCGGTGGGGCAGGTGGTGCGACTGGAGGATGAGAACCAGATGCACGCTGTCACGGCGGTCAGCGGCTCGGGTCCGGCCTATGTCTTTCACCTCATCGAGACGCTGGCGGCGGCGGGCGAGTCCGAGGGGCTGCCCGCCGACCTGGCCCTGCGGCTGGCCAAGGCCACGGTTGGCGGGGCCGGGCACCTGGCCGAAGCGGCCGAGGAGGCCCCCGGCCAGCTTCGGGTGAACGTGACATCGCCGGGCGGAACCACGCAGGCGGCGCTTGAGGTCCTGATGGCGGAGGACACCGGGTTCCCGCCGCTTCTGCGCCGGGCGGTAAAGGCCGCGGCGGAGCGCAGCAAGGAGCTGGCCGATGGCCGATGAAATCACGATCGAGGATTTTCTGAAGGTTGATATTCGCGTGGGCCGCGTGACGCGGGCAGACCCCTTTCCCGAAGCGCGCAATCCGGCCATCAAGCTCTGGGTGGACTTCGGCGACGAGATCGGTGAACGCAAGACCAGCGCCCGGATCACCGACCACTATGCGCCCGGCGACCTGCCCGGCAAGCAGGTCATTGCCGTGGTGAACTTTCCCCCCCGCCAGATCGGCAAGTTCATGTCCGAGGTGCTGGTCCTGGGCCTGCATGATGCGGATGGGGGCGTGGTCCTGCTGTCGCCGGACAGGGATGTTCCGCAAGGAGCCAGGATGTGTTGAAACTGTTGATCACCCGACCCATTGCCCAACCGGTTCTGGATCAGGCCCGGGCGCGCTTTGACGTGACCCTGGGCGAGGCGCCGCTGTCCGAAGAGGAGGCATCATCGGCGCTGACGGCCTACGACGCGATCCTGCCGACCCTTGGCGATGCCTTCACCGCCGCGGCATTCGACAGGGCCGGAACACCAAGGACGAGGATCTTGGGCAATTTCGGGGTCGGCTACAATCACATCGACGTGGCCGCGGCGGCGGCGGCGGGGGTGGTCGTGACCAACACCCCCGATGTCCTGACGGATGCGACGGCCGATATCGGCTGGACCCTGATCCTGGCCGCCGCCCGTCGCGCGGGCGAGGGCGAGCGTCTGGTCCGGGCCGGTCAATGGGGTGGCTTCGGGCCGCAATCCCTGCTGGGCACGCATGTCACGGGCAAAGTGCTGGGCGTGGTCGGCATGGGTCGGATCGGGCAGGCCGTGGCGAGGCGCGGGCACCACGGATTCGGGATGGACGTGATCTATTTCAACCGCTCTGAAAAGGACGCGGGCCTTCCTGCGCGGCAGGTCGATACACTGCGAGACCTCATGGTGCAGGCCGATTTCGTCGTCGTGACCGTGCCCGGCGGGGCCCGGACGACCAAGCTGATCGACGCGGATGCGCTGGCGGCAATGAAGCCCGGCGGGATCTTCGTGAACATCTCGCGCGGCGAGGTGGTGGACGAGGTGGCGCTGATCGACGCCCTGGAGCGCGGTGCGATCGCCGGCGCGGGGCTGGATGTCTACGAGGCCGAACCGCATGTGCCGGAACGGCTGCGGGCGCTGGAAAACTGTGTCCTGCTGCCACATCTGGGCTCGGCCACGGTGGAGACGCGGCAGGCCATGGGCCAGATGGCGCTGGACAATATCATTTCTTTTGCCGAGGGCCGCGACCCCCGGCAGCGGGTGAATTGATCCGCCCCGATCCCCCCGGAGACACTCGGACCGGGGTGCGGGATAATCGGCATGCGGACAAGACGCCGGTCCTGTCCAGGGCACGGCTTGGACGTCATGTTCTGGATGGCCTTCTCTTCATCAGCTTTCTGTCGATTTCGCTTGGCGTCCTCGCGGATTACCAGGAAGGCGGGAACAGTTGGAAACAGGGTGACTGGCTGATCAACAACGCCGGCACGCCGGTCAGGCGGGGGCCATTCGGGTCGATGGTCCTGTTCGTTGGTGATCTTCTGGGGGCCAGCCCCCTGGCGGTCATCTGCATCATCCAGGTGCTGGTCCTGGCGATGCTGTTCCTCGCGTTGCGCGCCCTGGTTGCCCGGGCGGGGCCTGTTCGCGTCCAGGCGCTGCTGTTGTTGTCGCCGGCCATGTTCACCGTCTTCTGGGCCACTGATCCGCAGGGCGCCGTCCGAAAGGAGTTGCTGGCCTTCGCGGGGCTGGCGCTTGTCGGTCTTGGGGCGCTGCGGGTCGACCGGGCCGCGCTTTGGCTCGGGGTGGCCGTCTTTTGCATCAGCACCCTGGCCCACGAGGCGATGGTTCTCTTTCTTCCCATGCTACTTGCGATCCTCGTCGTGTCCGGGCTGCACGAGAGCGCACCCCGACAGGCCATTGCAGCCGGTGTCATCGCGATCTGCGCTTCGGCCGGGGCCTTCCTGTTCGCGCTTGGTCACGTTCAAGTGGCCGATCCGGGCGTGGTCTGTGCGCCTTTGCTGGACCGGGGCCTCGATGGGCGGATCTGCGACGGGGCGATCAAATGGCTGGCCAATGACGCGAGGGCGGGGGCCGAGGCGGTGGCCGATCGTCTGACCGCAAGCTCGTTGTCGGGCTTCGCGATTGCTGTGCTGGTCGCGCTGGCGCCTTTTGTCTGCCTGGTCTGGATCGTGACGCGGCGCCTGCTGAGCCTGGTCCTGTTGATCCTCTCGGCGGTGCCATTCATGCCGCTCTATCCGTTTACGGAAGATTGGGGTCGTTGGCTGAGCCTGCATGTCTTTTCAATGGCGGTTCTGCTTGCCTGCGCCATGGCCACCGGCAGGGTCAGGCTGCGCAAGCCGCCGTCACGGTGGCTGGTCGGGGCGCTGGTCGCACTAGCGCTGCTGGTTTCGCCAAGCCACATGATCGGGGTTGCCGGGGCCGGCGCGCGGATCGCCAAGGACATCCTGCCACCGCCGGGGTGACCGGGGATCACCGCCAGGGACGGCGGGTCAGACCAGCGGCGGGGTGTCGTTCTCGGTGGCCTCGCGCCAGTGGCGGCGGCACAGGCTGACGTAACTTTCGTTGCCACCGATCTGCACCTGTTCCCCGCCGGTCAGCACGCGGCCCTCGCCATCCATCCGGACCACCATGGTGGCTTTCTTGCCGCAATGGCAGATCGTGCGGACCTCGCGCATCTCGTCTGCCAGCGCCAGCAGGGCTGCGGACCCGGGAAAGAGCTTGCCCACGAAATCCACCCGCAGCCCGTAGCACATTACCGGCAGGTCGAGATCGTCCACCACCCTTGCCAGTTGCCAGACCTGCGTGTCGGTCAAGAACTGCGCCTCGTCAACGAAGACACAGGCACAGGGCCCCTGTGCCAGACGTGCCTCGATCTTGCGGAACAGGTCATCGCCGGGCGCGAATGTGTCGGCCGGGACCCCGATGCCGATCCGGCTCGCGATGCGGCCCCCGCCCGCACGGGTGTCGAGCTGCGCGGTCAGCAGGTAGGTCTTCATGCCGCGCTCGATATAGTTGTGGCTGGCCTGGAGCAGGACGGTCGACTTGCCCGCGTTCATCGTCGAGTAATTGAAATAGAGCTTGGCCATGGCGCGGTCCCGTTTCGCGGTGAAAAAGGGTCGCGCCGTGTTGTCCCAGAACGGGCGTCTTGTGCAAGGGCAATCCGGGACGGCGGGCGACCGCCGGCCGCCCGAGACGGTCGGTGGCCCTGTTCCGCTACTGTCCGCGCACCTGCGGCCGCGGGGCGGGAAACAGCGGGCCAGGGGCCCGATACGTGGCTTTTGGGCCACGCAAGGATGGGGTCCAGGGCCCCTGACCCTACAGCGCCGGGGCGCTGTCACTCTTACCCTTCCCAACATCGGGATGCCGTTATAATGCAATGGGCCAGATGGGGTATGTATGGGAAAACCCCTGGGGTCTTCCCCGGGGTGCATAACGAGGGCCGATCTGAATGGACAGCGTTGACAACTATCTGAAAAAACACACCGAAGCCTTGGTCAAGGACATCGGTGTGGAACCTGCCTGCGCGCTTGCGGGCAAGTCCAAGGCGACGCTGGGGCGCTACTATTCGGATGCCGAGGAGCACGCCGACCGTTTTATGCCCATCGACGCGGTGGCACGGCTGGAGGCCGCGGCCTCCTACCCCCATGTGACCGCCGCGCTGGCGGAGCTGGGGGGCGGTACGCTCAACTACGATGGCGCAGGCAAGAACACCGAGGGCGGCATCAACTCTGACGTGATCGCCCTGTCGCAGCGCTTTGCCCTGCTGATGGCAGAATACCAGCAATCCATCGAGGATGGCGTCATCTCGGTCAACGAAGCCAAGCGGCTGTTGCGCGAGACGCTTGCGCTGCAAAGGGTGCTGGTCGACATGAAGCTCCACCTGGAAGCGGAAAGTGGCTGACATCGGCAGAATGCCGAACATCCTGCCCCGGAGCCTTGTAGCCGCTTGACCGCGCGGTGCGGGTCAGGCGCGTTCCACGATCACGGAGCCCACTGAATAGCCCGCGCCGAAGGAGCAGATGAGCCCGGTGTCTCCCGCGGCCATGTCGTCCGAATGCTGGGCGAAGGCGATGATGGACCCCGCCGAGGAGGTATTGGCATAGTCCTGCAGGATGTTGGGCTGTTCCTGCGCACTGGGGGTGCGGCCCAGAACCTTCTTGCCGATGTAGTCATTCATGGTCTTGTTGGCTTGGTGCAGCCAAAGCCGTTTCAGGTCAGCGGCCGACACGCCCTCATTCGCCATGTGGTCGGCGATATGGCGCGAGACCAGCGGCAGCACTTCCTTGAAGACCCGGCGGCCCTCCTGCATGAACTGCATGTCGCGGCGATCCTCCATCTGGTCGCGGGTGCGGCGCAGGAAGCCGTCGTTATTGCGGATGTTGTTGGAAAATTGCGTGGCCGCGCGGGTGGACTTGATCTTGAAATGCGGCGTTTGCAGCCCCTCGTCGCGTTCGATCAGCACGGCGGTGCAGACATCGCCGAAGATGAAATGGCAGTCGCGGTCGCGCCATTCCAGGTGGGCCGAGCAGATTTCGGGGTTCACGACCAACGCGCGCCGGATCGTACCCGCGCGGATCATGTCGGTGGCGGCCAGGATACCGAAGGTGGCCGAGGAACAGGCCACGTTCATGTCGAAGGCGAAGCCCCCGGTGCCCAGCAGGTTCTGGATTTCCACGGCAATGGCCGGGTAGGCCCGCTCGTGGTTGGAGGCGGCGCAGAGGACGGCATCGACATCCGTTGCATCGACACCGGCCATGTCCAGTGCCTGCTGGCTGGCGTCCACCGCCATTTCCGCCATCAGGCCGGGGTCGTCATCGGCGCGCGGTGGCAGGTGCGGGAACATGCGGTCGGGGTCGAGCACGCCGGACTTGTTCATCACGTAGCGGCTGCGGATGCCCGATGCCTCTTCGATGAAATCGGAGGAGGAGTGCGGGATGGGCGCGGTGTCACCGGCGGCGATCGCCGCGGCGTTGGCCGCGTTCTGCCGGTCGGCATAGGCGTTGAAGGCCGTGACCAGTTCCTCGTTCGAGATGCTCTGGTCCGGGGTGAAAACCCCGGTCCCGGTGATCGCGGCGCTGTGCATGTCTGTCCCCCTTGGTTGGGCGCCAAAATGGGCGAAGAGACGGGGTCAAGGCAAGGGTGACGGGGCGTCGAAGGCGCGCGCTTGACAGCGCGGGGCCCCAGGCCACTAATGGAACGGAAATTGAATGAGCGTGGGAAGCCAAGAACATGAAGGGACTTGGAGCGGCCATCGCCGTTTTGCTGGCCGTGACCGGGGCGGGGCAGGTGGCCGCACAGGCCGATATAGACGGCCTGCGCGTGGAACATGCCAATTCACGCAACAAGGCGATCACCGTGAATGCATCGGACTATCCGACGCGCAGCGGTCCGACCGCGCTGGCATTCCAGGTGGCGCCCGGCCAATGCGCGGGCAATCGCACTTATAACGATTGCGCCAATGGACGTGAACGCGCCGAAATCCTCGATCGCAACCGTATCTCGACCGGGCGGGAATACTGGTATGCGGCGTCCTTCCTGATCCCGCGCGGGGTCGAGGCGATCGACCCGGCGGTGACCGGTCTCATGCAATGGCAGGATACGCGCGGCAGTGGCGAGATCACCCTGGGCTTGTCCTACTACCGCGACGGGATCGAGCTGGTGCAGGACGATCCGACCACGCAGCAGACCGATGATGGCGACCCGCCACGCCCGATGGTGATAAAGTATGTCATTCCCCGTGCGCAGGTGCAGGGGCGGTGGCATGACCTGCGGCTACAGGCGGTCTGGTCCGCCCGGTCGGACGGCCGCATCCGGGTCTGGATCAATGATCGGCTGGTGCACAGCCATGACGGCCCGAACCTGAACCGCGACGTCGCGCCCAGTTTCAAGTTCGGGCTTTATCGCTCCGGCCTTGGCCGGCTCAATGGCGACGCGCCACGCCAGGTCATCTTCTACGACGACGTGCGCGCGGGCGACAGCCAGGCGGCCGTTACGGTTCAGTAGGGGCCCTTTTCCGGCGCGGTCGGGACCCGGCGATCACCCCTGCAATGCCCGCACGCGCACCTCGTCGCTGACCTTGGCCGTCATGGCCAGCGCAGCCGCATGAGAACCCGCGAGCGTGGTGTAATAGGGGATCTTGTCGGCCAGGGCCACGGCGCGGATCGAGCGGCTGTCCTCGACCGCCGCCGCGCCTTCGGCGGAGTTGAAGACCAGCGCGATCTCGCCGTCCTTGAGGCGGTCCACCACCGTGCGGCCGCCCTCGTAGACCTTGTTGACGAGTTTCGTCTCGAACCCCTGGTCAGCCAGCCATTTGGCTGTGCCGCGGGTGGCGCAGATGGACATGCCGAGGTCCGTGACCATCTGCGCCGTTTCGCGCAGTACGTCGCCCTTGTCGGCGTCCTTGATCGAGAAGAAGACCGTGCCGGTGGTCGGCAGGTCCTGTCCCGCGCCCATCTGCGCCTTGAGAAAGGCGCGGCCGAAATCGCGCGCCCAGCCCATGACTTCGCCGGTGGACCGCATTTCCGGTCCGAGGATCGTGTCGACGCCGGGAAAGCGGTTGAAGGGCAGCACTGCCTCTTTCACGCTGAACCACGGGGTTTGCGGATCGGCCAGGGTGTAGGGATTTCCCAGTGGCAGAACGTCCATCGGGTCCTCGGCCGGCGGGTAGGGCGGACGGTGGGGGAAATTCGACAGCGGTTCGCCCGCCATGAGCCGCGCGGCGATCGAGGCGATGGCGCTGTCCGTGGCCTTGGCCACGAAGGGCACTGTGCGGCTGGCACGGGGATTGACCTCGATCAGGTAGACCTCGCCGTCCTTGACCGCGAACTGCACGTTCATCAGGCCCTTGACCCGGAGGGCGCGCGCCAGGTCGATGGCCTGGCGTTTCATTTCCTCGATGACGTCGGCGGGAAGGGAATGCGGCGGCAGGCAGCAGGCGCTGTCGCCCGAGTGCACGCCAGCCTCTTCGATGTGCTGCATGATGCCGGCGATATGCACCGCCTCGCCGTCGCACAGGCAGTCGAGATCCACCTCGACCGCGCCGGAGAGGTAGCCGTCGAGCAAGACGGGGCTGTCGCCCGAGACGATCACGGCCTCCGCGATGTAGCGTTCCAGGTGGGCCATGTCGCGCACGATCTCCATGGCGCGCCCGCCGAGAACGTAGGAGGGGCGGATCACCAGCGGAAAGCCGATGCCCTCGGCGATCGCGAGGGCCTGGGTGTCGCTGCTGGCGATCCCGTTGCTGGGCTGCTTGAGGCCCAGCTTGCCCACCAGCGCCTGGAACCGCTCACGGTCCTCGGCCAGGTCGATGGCATCGGGCGGCGTGCCCAGGATAGGTATTCCGGCCGCCTCCAGGTCATTGGCCAGCTTGAGCGGGGTCTGGCCGCCGAACTGCACGATGACCCCGTGCAGGGTGCCATTGTCCTGTTCGACGCGCAGGATTTCCATGACGTGCTCGAAGGTCAGCGGTTCGAAATACAGCCGGTCCGAGGTGTCGTAGTCCGTGCTGACGGTCTCGGGATTGCAGTTGACCATGATGGTCTCGTAGCCCTGTTCCGTCAGCGCGAAACAGGCGTGACAGCAGCAATAATCGAACTCGATCCCCTGGCCGATCCGGTTCGGGCCGCCGCCCAGGATGACGACCTTCTTGCGGTCCGAAGGCCGTGCCTCGCATTCCGCCTCGCCCATCATGGGGGTCTCGTAGGTCGAATACATGTAGGGGGTCTGGGCCTCGAATTCGGCGGCGCAGGTATCGATGCGCTTGAAGACCGCGGTCACGCCGGCGGCCTGGCGGGCCTTGCGGATCTCGGATTCAGGACGGCCGGTCAGGTGGCCGAGGCGGGCGTCGGTGAAACCCATCATCTTGAGCCCGCGCAGGGCCTGCGGATCGGTGGGCAGCCCGTTGGATTCCACGTCCTGCTCGGCCTCGACGATTTCGCGGATGCGCGCCAGGAACCACGGATCGAAGGACGTGATGTCCTGGATGTCCGCGTCCGGGAAACCCTCGCGGATGGCCTGGGCGATGACGCGCAGCCGGTCTGGCGTCTGCTTGGCGAGCTCACGGGTGATGGCGGCACGGCCGTTCGTCGGATCATCGGCGCCGGGAATGGTGATCTCGTCGAAGCCGGTCAGGCCGGACTCCATCGAGGCCAGCGCCTTTTGCAGCGACTCGTGGATGGTGCGACCGATGGACATGGCCTCGCCCACCGATTTCATCGCCGTTGTCAGGTGCGGCTCCGCTCCGGGGAATTTCTCGAAGGCGAATTTCGGGATCTTGGTGACGACGTAGTCGATGGTGGGTTCGAAGCTGGCGGGCGTGACCTTGGTGATGTCATTGTCCAGTTCGTCCAGCGTATAGCCCACGGCCAGCTTGGCCGCGATCTTGGCGATGGGAAAGCCCGTTGCCTTGGACGCCAGCGCCGAGGACCGCGATACGCGCGGGTTCATCTCGATCACGACCATGCGGCCGTCCTCGGGGTTCACGGCCCATTGCACGTTAGATCCGCCGGTTTCCACGCCGATCTCGCGCAGCACGTTGATGCTGTGCGTGCGCATCAACTGGTATTCCTTGTCGGTCAGCGTCAGCGCCGGGGCCACGGTGATGGAATCGCCCGTATGCACCCCCATCGGGTCCACGTTCTCGATGGAACAGACGATGATGGCGTTGTCGGCGCGGTCGCGCACGACCTCCATCTCGAACTCCTTCCAGCCCAGCAGGCTTTCGTCGATCAGGATCTGCCCGACCGGAGAGGCGTCCATGCCGGTGCGGCAATAGTGGATGTAGTCCTCGCGGTTGTAGGCCACGCCGCCGCCGGTGCCGCCCAGCGTATAGGCGGGGCGGATGATGGCGGGCAGGCCGACATCCTCGAGCGCCTCCAGAGCGATCGAGATCCCGGCCTCCAGGTCGTGGTGGCCGCCCGCGGTCCTGGGGGCGGTGACGATGGTGGCCTTGGGATTCTCGATTCCCAGCCGGTCCATCGCCTCGCGAAAGAGGTTGCGGTCCTCGGCCATCTCGATGGCGTCGCGCCGGGCGCCGATCATCTCGACGCCGTACTCCTCCAGCACGCCCATGTCCGCCAGCGCCAGCGAGGTGTTCAGCCCGGTCTGCCCGCCCATGGTCGGCAGCAGGGCATCGGGACGTTCCTTGGCGATGATCTTTGCGACGGTCTCTGGGGTGATGGGTTCGATGTAGGTGGCGTCCGCAAGGACGGGGTCGGTCATGATCGTGGCCGGGTTCGAGTTCACCAGGATCACCCGGTAGCCCTCTTCGCGCAGCGCCTTGCAGGCCTGGGCGCCTGAATAGTCGAACTCGCAGGCCTGGCCGATGATGATGGGCCCCGCACCGATGATCATGATCGACTGGATGTCGGTTCTCTTCGGCATTGTGACGGCCCCTCGGCTTTCATGTGTGGCGATTCAGGCAACATGGCATGTGCCCAAATTGTCGTGGGTTATAGGGATGGTGCGCGCCGGTGCAAGGGCTCATTGGCGCGGCGCCCCTTTGCCGGGGCGCTGCGCGGCGGCTTTGACGACCGAACGGGCGTTTTCGGCCCTGTTCGCCGGCCGATGCGCGGACTATGTAGCGGGACTGGAACGGGACCGGGGAATACGACCGGGGAACTGGCCTGAAAAGGGACATCCGTGCGGCTGAGGTTCGACAGCATGGCAGGGCCGGAAACGGCCGGCGCGGCGGCGCAGTTCGCCGGCGCAACCGACGTGATCCGCGCCGACCGCCCCGACCAGGTGCCTGCCGCGCTGGCCGCGCTGGAAACCGCGCGCGCGACCGGCAAGTGGCTGGCCGGCTATGCCAGCTACGAACTGGGCTACGCGCTGGAGCCTGCGTTGGCCGGGCTGATGCCCGAGGCGCGCAGGCTGCCGCTGCTGTGTTTCGGGGTTTTCGACGGACCGGAGCCAGCAGCACCGCTTACGGACGGCCCGGCCCGGATCGGGCCGCTACGCCCACGCTGGAGCGCGGATAGATATGGCGCGGCCTTTGCCCGGGTGCATGACTGGATCGGCGCCGGGGACATCTACCAGGCCAACCTGACCTTTCCCATCGACACGGAAGTCACGGGCGAGAGCGCGGCGATCTTCGCGGCGCTGACAGCGCGTCAGAGCGTCGGCCACGGCGTTCTGGTCGAACAGGAGGGCCTGCCCGACATCCTGTCGCGGTCGCCTGAACTGTTCTTTCGCATCCGGGCCGACGGACGGCTTGAGACGCTGCCCATGAAGGGCACCATGCCGCGTGGCGACACGCCGGAGGCCGACGCGCTGTCCCGTGCGCACCTGTCCGGTGATGTCAAGAATCGCGCCGAGAACCTGATGATCGTGGACTTGCTGCGCAACGACCTGAGCCGCGTTGCCACGCTCGGATCGGTGCGGGTGCCGGAGCTGTTCCACGTGCAGACCTACACCACCGTCCACCAGATGGTCAGCCGGGTCGTCGGGCAACTGCGCCCCGGCACCGGGTTGGGCGCGGTGTTCACGGCCCTCTACCCCTGCGGATCGATCACCGGGGCGCCCAAGGTGCGCGCAATGGAGATCATCCGCGCCCTGGAGGAGGCCCCGCGCGAGGCGTATTGCGGCACGATCGGCTGGGCCGCCCCGGACGGGCGCGCGGAATTCAACGTGGCGATCCGGACCCTGCTGCGCGAGGGCGACACGGCGGTGCTCAATGTCGGCGGCGGCGTGGTCTGGGACAGCACGGCGCAGGCCGAGTACGAAGAGGCCCTGCTCAAGGCACGCTTCGCGGCACTCTAGGTCATTGCGCCGCGTGCGGCCGGCGCCCGGGCATCGGGTAAAGGTAGTCGCGCGTCACCGGCACGGCGTACTGCCGATGGCTCAGTTGGACCTGGAACACCGCTTGGCGGGCTTGCTCGAAGGTCGCCTCGCAGGCCACCAGGTAGAACCGCCACATCCGGATGAAGCGGTCGTCCGTCATCGCCCGCACCTGTGGCAGCGCGGCCTCGAAGCGCTGGCGCCAGTGGTTCAGCGTGCGCGCATAGTGCCCGCGCAGCACTTCGATATCCGTGGCCCAGAGCCCCGAGCGTTCGATGGGCGGCGCCAGTTCCGACAGCGAGGGCACGTAGCCGCCCGGGAAGATGTATTTCGCCAGCCAGTCGGACGTGGGCCGGGGTGGGGCGACCTGCCCGATCGTGTGGATCAGCGCAACGCCATCGGGGGCCAGCAGGTCCTGGACCTTGCTGAAATAGGTATCGTACTGGGGCAGGCCGACGTGTTCCAGCATGCCGACGCTGACGATCCGGTCGAAGCGTTCGTCCAGCTTGCGGTAGTCCATCAGGCGGAATGCGACGCGGTCCGACAGGCCCGCGGCCTCGGTGCGCCCGCGCGCGGTGGCCAGCTGGTTTTCCGACAGGGTCACGCCGGTTACGCGCGCCTCGTGATCGCGCGCCAGCGTCAGCGCCATGCCGCCCCAACCGCAACCGATATCCAGCACGCGCATCCCCGGCTCCAGTCGCAGCTTGGCCGCGATATGGGCCTTCTTGGCCTCCTGCGCCGCGTCCAGGGTCATGTCGGGCCGGGCGAAATAGGCGCAGGAATACTGCATGTCCGCATCCAGAAAGAGCCGGTAAAGGTCATCGGACAGGTCGTAGTGATGTGCCACGTTGCGGCGGGCCCGGCGCGGGTCGTTGCGTTGCAGGACCCGGTTCAGCCGCCGCCGCAGGTTCTGCATGGCCCGGAACCAGGCCGGCATTTGCCCGCGCCCGTGCATGTTGCTGGTGAAAAGCGCGACAAGGTCGTAGAGCCCATCCGGCGCCACCTCGATCTGGCCATCCATGTAGCCCTCGCCAAAGGCCATGACGGGGCTGAGGCACAGCGTCCGGTAATACCGCGGATCCGTAACCCGCATCCGGGCCGGGGCCAGGGCATTGCTGTCGCGCCCGTACCTGCTGACCGATCCGTCGGCCCAGGCCACCTCGAGCGTGCCCTCGACAACGAGCCTGTCCAGCAGCCTGTCCAGCGTGGTCTTCCACATGGCACCCTCCGTGGTTCGCGGGTCCGAAGATGGCCGCCCCTTTGAGAAATGCGCGTGGATGATAGACCAGAGCGGCCGTCTGGCCAAGCCCGAGCGGCCTGCGCCCTTGCCCCTGACGGTGCCACGGTGTATCGGCCCGACCGACGCCACGCCCATCGCAAGAGGACATCCCATGCACGCCTATCGCACCCATAGCTGCGCCGACCTGACCAAGGACAGCGTCGGCGAGACCGCCCGCCTCTCGGGTTGGGTCCATCGCGTGCGCGACCACGGCGGGGTGCTCTTCATCGACCTGCGTGATCATTACGGCGTCACGCAGGTGCTCTGTGATCCTGACAGCCCGGTGTTCGCCGAGGTGGAAAAGGTCCGTAGCGAGTGGTGCATCCGCATTGACGGCGTGGTCAAGGCCCGCGACCCCGAGCTGATCAACCCCAAGCTGCCCACCGGCGAGATCGAGGTCTACATCCGCGACATCGAGGTGCTGGGCACGGCCGAGGAACTGCCGCTGATGGTCTTCGGCGACCAGGAATACCCCGAGGAAACCCGCCTGCGCTATCGCTACCTTGACCTGCGCCGCGAAGAGATGCAGCGCAACATGACCCTGCGCTCGGACGTGGTGGCCGCGATGCGCCGACGCATGTGGGACCAGGGGTTCCGCGAATACCAGACCCCGATCATCACCGCATCGTCGCCAGAGGGCGCGCGCGACTTCCTGGTGCCGTCGCGGCTGCATCCGGGACGCTTCTACGCGCTGCCCCAGGCGCCGCAGTTGTTCAAGCAGCTGATCATGGTTAGCGGTTTCGACAAGTATTTCCAGATCGCGCCTTGTTTCCGTGACGAGGACCCCCGCGCCGACCGCTCGCCCACGGATTTCTACCAGCTCGACATGGAGATGTCCTTCGTCGAGCAGCAGGACGTATTCGACACGATCCAGCCGGTGATCGAGGGCATCTTCGAGGAGTTCGGTGGTGGCAAGAAGGTCGACAAGCACTGGCCGCAGATTTCCTATGCCGATGCGGCGAAATGGTATGGCACCGACAAGCCCGACCTGCGCAACCCGATCAAGATGCAGGACACGTCCGAGCATTTCCGCGGCTCGGGCTTTGCCATCTTCGCAAAGCTGCTGGAACAAGAGGGCACCGAGGTCCGCGCCATTCCAGCGCCCGGCGGCGGGTCGCGCAAGTTCTGCGACCGGATGAACGCCTTTGCCCAGAAAGAGGGCCTGCCGGGGATGGGGTATATTTTTTGGCGCGAAGTGAAGAACCCAGATTGGAATCCGCAGGTGAGGGGTGAAATCGAGAACTGGCTAGAAGCAAAGAAGGTCGAGCGAGGTATTTTGGAAGCAATTGTCGAAGGGGACAACATTGCTTCGAACGACCTTCTTCGCGAAATTGCGGATTTGATCGAAAAAGG